>Ga0154795_1105_pt2 | contig 26300 bp, 30 predicted proteins | sample Rifle2008BG16ft_FD_105803 | JGI IMG/M metagenome (GOLD analysis project Ga0154795, IMG submission 105803) | Chloroflexi bacterium RBG_16_54_18 | reverse complement strand
CGTCCTACATGGATAGCAAACTATTAGTGTGCTCTGGGACAAGCTAAAGCTTGTCCTACAAAATAAATGAGGCTGCCTGGATAAATCCCAGACAGCCTCATTTTTAAGTGTGAGCTGTGGAAATGCTCTTTACCCTAAGGGACGGATACGTTTACCAGCGTGAAGCCCAGCAAACCAAAAGGACCGGTATGCGAGACAGCACCCAGGTATTCACCGGAGGCAAGCGCACTCCAGCTGACTGAAATCGTACCGGTAGTACCGATCACAGCTGAGGCGGGGGAAGAATCTAGCACCAGGCTGCCGCCAGAAACCAACGGCACCACCCAGCTGTGCAGCGTGTAGTCCGAATCGGCGCCGACTGTCTGCCAGCCGTGGACATAGACCGTCCAGGCGCCGTCGGCAGGCAGGGAGATATCCACCTGCTCGTCGGTGCCGCCCAGGGTGCTGGACGCGACCAGGTTGTTGGAGGGGTCATAGACGTAAACATCCAGGTCGGCATTGGCTTCGGTCGAGGAGGGCGGGATGGTGACGCGGAAGTGCGCCGCACCAGCCAGGTTGAAGACGTGGGCATTGGCGCCCCCGGTGCCGACATCTAAAGGATCGAAGTCCTGGTCGGCATCCTGGGACACGGTATCCAGGGTAGGCACGTCGAGCACCAGGCCATGAGGGGCAGCGGTGTAAGTACCCGTATAGCCGAATAAGATATCGAAGCTGAGGGAGCCGCTGGCGCCGCTGCCCTGTAGCTCGGCGGGTGCATCGAACTCGGCCGCACGCACGGCGATCGGGCTGTACACGTCGTAGTGACCGGTGGTATCGCTCCAGGTGAGAGAGCCGAACCGCCATTCGCCGACGGGAGCGGTCTGGTTGGTAATAGTGACTTCGTAGTTGGCCGACATACCACGCCTGAGGGTCAGGGTGCTCGGTGTGACCGAGACGCTGTAACCAGCCGGCGCCTGGACGGAAACATTATAGGTACGCCAGCTGTTCTCTTTGGCGACCGAAGTAACTGTGCGCTGGACAGTCACGGCGCCGGCCAGGTTGGAGACGCCGATGGAGGCCAGGTTCAGGTTGGTGGCCTCGGTCGGGATGCCAAGACCTGCCAGGTAAGCGCAGGTGCCAGCCGGATCGACAAAGACATCCGGTTCCGCGTCGCACAGGAAACCCAGGTATTCGAAGAAGCCGGCCTCGTAAGCCAGGCCAGGCTCGAAAAGCGAATTCTTGCCAGCCTTGCCGCCGGGATCGACATGCCCGGCGCCCATGGAGAAGGGACTGGCGGGCGTCAGGCGGTCATTCTCAAGCACCTCCTGGTAGGCGGAGGTCATCAGGGCCGATTTCGCCATGGCCGCGCTCCAGTCGCGGTGCTCCTGTTTGAGCAAGGCGAAGATTCCGGCCACGTGCGGGCTGGACATGGAGGTGCCGGCGATAGCCTGGAAAAGCTCACCGGTTACTGTCCCGGCATCCGGGGTGGGCGAGTTGCCCGCCAGGATCTGCAGGCCAGGTGCGGTGACATCGGGCTTGATGATATCCAGCGCGACGGGATCAGGCCCGCGCGAGCTGAAGTCGGTCATGGAAGGTGCGTAAGGCCAGGTGCTGAGCTGCTCGCCGACGATTCTGGCCGTGGGAGAAGGATCGGAGGCGATGTAAGCCTTGATCGCCAGGCCGGGGGTGTTGTCGACATGCACCGAGGGCACCCAGTGGGAATCGGAGAACAGGTTGCCGGTATCGCTGTTTTCGTACATGATCATGCCGACACCACCAGCCTGCAAAACCGCATCGCTCTTGGCGACACGGGCAATCACGCCACGCTGGCAAAGGACGATGGCACCAGTGACCAAGACGGAATTGAGCAAGCCGGGCTGGCAGATGGCGCTGCCGGCAGCCGCCCCGTCGACCAGAGGCGAAACACCGACACCAGGGGTGATCGAGGCGCCGGTGTACTGGGCGCCATTCCCCAATTCGACGGTACCCTGGAAGAAGCGGGCTTGCGTGCTGGCGCCGACACTGGTAACCCACGGCACCGAGGCCGGGCCGCCAATGGTGCCGGGACCGGGACCGGAGTTGCCAGCGGAGACGGCTACGAAGACGCCGGCGTCTGCAGCAAACAGGAAGGCCAGGTCATCTGCGCCTATCAGGCTGGCACCGCCACCGATGGAGTAGTTGATCACATCGACGCCGTCTTCGACCGCCTGGTCGATGGCGGCAGCCAAATCGGAGGTGAAACCACCCTGGTTGCCGAGAGCCTTATAGGCGATGAGGCGCGCCCGGGGGGCTATACCAGAGATTTCGCCGCGCGGGATACCCAATACCGTAGCCTGTACACCGGCGTTGCCGGCAGCGGTGGAGGCAGTATGCGAGCCGTGCCCATTGTCATCACGCGCCGAGTCGTACTCGTCCGGAGCGGCGCCGATCACGGCGCGGTAGGTCGCCAGCATCTGGCGGGCGCCGATGAGCTTGTTGTTGCAGGTGAAGGGTGCGTCGTTGGGATTGTGGGCGGAGTTGCCGAAATCACAGGCAGAAAAGGGTGAATTCGAGAGCGTCAGGGGCAGCCTGCGGTAGGCACGATTATCGGCAAAGCTGGGGTGTTCAGGCCAGATGCCGGTATCAATCACGCCGACGATAACGCCTTCCCCGTTCACCCGGCGAGCATACGGGCCGGCCGAATCCGTCAACCCCAGGAAGTCCGGGCTGCTGTCGGTGGTAATCTGGCGCAGCTCGTCTTTCATCACCATCAAAACGCCTTTCTGTTTTTCGATCTCGGCTACCTGTTCTGGTGTAGCGAGGAGCGAGAAGCCGTTCAAGGCGATGCTGTATTGATTAACCATGCTGGTGGTTGGAACTCCAGCGCCCTGCAGAACCTGGATATGGCTTTTTTCGAGGAACTGCGTGTATTTGCGAACACGGGCGCTGTTGGGGTTGATTTTCTGGCCCTTGCCAGGCTTGGTGGCCTGGTAGCCGGAAATTTCGCCCTGGTAAGCGATGGCCGGGTCAGCTGACATGATGACTATATAGGAATCAACCGCCGACTGGGCGAGGGGAGCATCGACGACCTGGCCAAAGGCTGAGCTGGTCATCGAAAGCGAGAGCACCAGGATTATGAGCAGATATACCAACTTGTGTTTCAACATTATGATCCTCCAGTTATTATTCGGAAACTTTGTTTGCTTATGTGTCTTTACAGAATGTGAAACTTAACGTTCCAGCAATTACACAGGATTGGAAATCCAGACGATTATCGGTGGTAACCACCTCCTTTGTATGTGCTTCAGAAAATGTTTTTCCAAATTAGAGAACAGCGGTCTTCTGGAGCCGAGTAGGATTAATAGTGGATAAACAGGATGATGATTATACTTATTATACCGGGGGAAATCAAGGGGACAAAAGTACACCTGCAAGCGCGGGAGGAAGGCAGCGGAAATAATCCTACCAGTATCATGTTGCCGATTCAGGTGTTTATTAATAATAAGTTTTCGAGATCCAGATTGGATTTCAGGGAGAATAAATAGCCATGGGAGTTGAATTAACAGACCGAGAATCCAACCCATTCAAGCGCCACCCTGTGCTGGTGTATTACCTGCTGGCGCTGGCATTTTCCTGGAGCATCCTGCTGCTGCTGGGGGCAGAAAAACAAGGCTGGATCGACCTGCAGGTTCCGTATGCAATCCATTACCTGGCAGCCTTCGGGCCGATGCTGGCAGCCCTGGTTGTCACTGCAGCGACCAGCGGCAAAGCGGGGTTGAAAGAATTGTGGGGGAGGATCACCAAATGGCAGGTGGGCTGGAAATGGGCGTCGTTCTGCATCCTTTCACCAGCGGTGGTATTCGCACTGGCGATCCCGATTGTGCGGCTGATCAAGGGAGAATGGCCCGACCTGCGGCTGCTGGGCCAGGCCAATTACCTGCCCTACCTTGGCATCGGAGTGATACTGATTTGGGTGGTGACTTACGGCTTCGGCGAGGAAACCGGCTGGCGCGGTTTCGCACTGCCGCGCCTGCAGAAGAGGATGAGCGCAGCCCGGGCGACCCTGCTGCTCGGCAGCATGTGGGTGGTGTGGCACTTGCCAGCCTTTCTATACCTGGAGACCCTGCAGGAAATGGGCCTGTTTTTCCTGCCGGGCTTCATCTTCGGGGTGCTGTGCGGCGCTGTGATATTCACCTGGATGTATAACGGAACAGGGGGCAGCGTGCTGATGGTGGCGCTGTGGCACGGGTTTTTTGATTTCTTCACGGCCTCGAAAGCCGGGCAGGATATCATCCCGATCGTGATGAGCGCGCTGGTCATCATCTGGGCACTGGTGATTACCAACCTGGACAGGCCGTGGAATTTCTACCATGTGGAGAAGCAGGTTTTGTAAGAGGAAAGGAGGCAGATTGTGAAAGGAAACGGTTTCATAACGTGGATGCTGCGCTCCCCTTTGCACGGTATGTTGAGCAGCTCGACCATGCTCGTCACGGTGACGGGGTCTACGTCCGGGCGGCCGATCACCACGCCGGTGAATTACGCGCAGCAGGGCAATACCCTGTGGGTCACTTCATTCCGCAAGCGCAGCTGGTGGCGCAACCTGCGGGGAGGCTGGCCCGTGGAGCTGCAAATCAAAGGCAAGGGTGTGCAGGGATGGGGAAGGGCGATCGAAGACAGGCCCGAGGTAGAGGCGGCCCTGAGCAATTACCTGCAACGGCTGCCAAAGTCTGCTAAATATTTCGGTGTGACGCTCGATGAGAACGGACAACCCAGACCGGAAGACATCGCGCACGCCGCACAGGACAGGGTGATGGTGGAGATCGTGGTTGAATGAAATCCGCATCGATCATGCGGCCGGGGGGTTTAAAACTTACCTTCATATGCGAGATGAAAGCTGGGAAACTGAAAAAGGAGCGCTTTTTTGATGCCAATCACGAATGGACAAAAACTTTTTTTCATCGTTATCTGCGCAGCCGCCCTGCTGGTGGCAGCGCTGGGCCTGTTCGCACCACAATACCTGGCGGCCATTTTCACCTGGCTGACGCTACCCCCACTGCATGCACGCTTCGTCGGCGCGATCTATCTTTTCGGGGCTGTTTACATGGCGGGATGCCTGCTGGCTCGCAACCAGGCCGAGGTGCGCCCGGCTTTTCCGATGATCGGGATCTGGACCGGGATGCTGTTCATCATCTCGCTGCTGCACCTGGAGGCCTTCGACTTCAGCCAGCTTCCGGTGTGGATCTGGTTTGCATCCTACCTGGTTTACCCAATCATCGCGGTGAGGATGACCCTGAAGTACTCGCGGCGAAACCCGTCTGATGATCTCCAGGAGCGAACCCTGCCCGGATGGGCGGGCGGTTACCTCCTGGGGCAGGGGGTGATTGTGACCCTGTTGGGTGTGATGTTATTCATCTTCCCCGGTTTGATGTCCAGCTTGTGGCCCTGGAAAGTCACCCCCCTGCTGGCACAGATGTACGCCGGACCGCTGCTCTCATACGGAGTCGGCAGCCTGCTGTATGCGCGACAGCACTGGTGGTCAGAAATTCGCCCGGTCGTACCGGCGATGCTGGCTTTCACGCTGACCACCCTGGTGATCTCGACCATGCACCGCAATCTCTTTTCGGCCGGCGAACTGACGGATTGGGTCTGGTTTGTGCTGTTCGGCGCTGGCAGCGTGGGACTTGCTGCGCTCACAAGCGGGGTACTGCGCAGAGGGGAATGAGCAAAGTTAATCTGGCTAACTTATTCAATTTCATGCAATCGCTCCCCTTAAAGGAGAACCTTTAGAATAATCCCAGCTCACGGGCGCGCAGGGCGGCCTGTGTGCGGTCTTCGACCCCCAATTTATCCAGGATGTTGGAAATATAGTTCTTGACGGTGCCTTCGGCCAGGAAAAGCTGCGCAGCGATCTGCCGGTTGCTGGCGCCCTGGGCAAGCAGCTTCAGAATTTCAAGCTCACGCTCGCTGAGCGAATGCGCCTGGTCTGAGCCCGCCTGCCCGACAGGCTGCGGCAGGCGGGCGAACTCCGTCAGCACTTTGCGCGCCACTGAAGGCTCGATCAGCGCACCGCCCCCGGCGACCTGGCGGATGGCCTGCGCCAGCTCATCTCCGGAGACGTCCTTCAGCAGGTAGCCGAGAGCCCCGGCACGCAAACCGTCGAAGATATAAGCATCGTCATCGAAAGTGGTCAGGATGATCACCCGGGCTTGAGGGTACTCCTGGAGCAGCTGGCGGGTGGCTTCGACGCCGTCCATTACGGGCATGCGGATGTCCATCAGGACCACGTCGGGCAGGAGGCCGGCATACAGCTGCAGCGCCTCCTGGCCATCACCGGCTTCACCAGCCACCTGGATGTCGGGCTCCAATTCCAGCAGCGTATGCAGCCCCTCACGCATCAAGCGCTGGTCATCGACGATGAGCAAGCGGATGGTTTCCACGATCACCTCACATCGCGAGAGTATTCTGAGCGGAATACGGCAGGCTCAGGCATAAAAGCGTGCCGCCGCTGGGGAGGCGGCTTACCTGCAGGTCGCCTCCCATTAGCGCGGCGCGCTCCTTAAGACCCAGCAGGCCGAAGGCTCCCAGCTGTGAATCCCGGTCGGGCTGGATGCCAATACCGTCGTCCTGCACCTCCAGATGCACGGCTTCCGGCAGGCATACCAGCCGTACCCAGACCCGGGCAGCCTGCGCGTGGCGGCTCACGTTGGTCAACCCTTCCTGGGCAGCCCGGAAGAGGGTGATACGCTGGCCGGGCGTGATCGGGCAGGGCGGCTCAGCCAGCTCCAGCTGTACGGAGATACCAGTAGCAGCCTGGAAATCCTGCGCCAGGCGTGCAAAGGCCTGGGGAAGAGAGAGCTCGATTTCCACCGGCTCCCGCAGCCGGCCGACCGTCTGGCGCAGCTCACTTAAGGCTTCCCTGACCTGGCTGCGAGCGCTGCCGACCATTTCAGAGGCTTTGGCCGGGTTGGAGACCAACAGTTTTTGTGCGGCTTCGAGCTGGACAGAGGAGGTGGTGAGGTGGTGCCCCAGCGTATCATGTACCTCGCGCGACAGGCGGTTGCGCTCCTCGACCGCCGCCAGGGTTTCCACCTGGCGACTGAATTCTTCCAGCTGCCGGTTCTTAGCCCGCAATTCAGATAGCAGGCGCTCATTCTGCACCTGGGTCCTGCGGGCGACGTTCAGGGCATTGGTGACGAAACCGAAGAACAGATAGCCACCCGCATAGACCGCGACGTCGCGTAGCAAGCCCGACCAGCCGCCGGATTGGAGCTGCAGCAAGGCGGTGAGGGCGGTAAAAACCGCGATCCACAGCAGCGTGCCCCTCAAGGAGTTGTATAGAGCGGCATTTACGGTCAGGATGAAAAACAAGACCAGGAAAGAGAAACCCAGGCCTGTCGACCAGACCAGGTAGGTGACGATCAGCGCCTGGGTGGCGACCAGCAAATTGGTGAGACGAAGCTGCTGCGGGGATTCCACCTCGGCAGGCAGCCGGCTCTGCAAGAAGCCCAAAAACAGCAGCAGGAAAAGCACCAGCCAGCGCTGCAGGATGCGGTCGATCTGCAGCACCCCGCTCACGGCTGAGCCGGCGATGGTCAGGAAAGCAGCCAGGTTGAGCAGGTTGAGGCGCGAGTATGAACGCATGACAGAATTAAACCACAAAGTGTGCCTTGATTAACTGGCAGAAGATCGCGGGGGTCTTCCCGCGATCTTCTTTGAACCAAAGGACAGGGTTTATCAGGCTTCAGCGATGACCGCTTCCGGCTGCGGGCTGCGACGCAGAACCGTCAGGGCAACCGCACCCAGGCCAAACAGCAGCACGATGAACTCGACCAAACCGCCCAGGAAGGGGATGGCGAACAGGACAGCCAGGATGAACACGCCCAGCACCAGCGGCCAGTAGATGCGCTCAGCAGAAGCCGCCCGTGCCCACTGCAGGATCCAGCGGCCGACCAGGTATGCCACGATCAGCTGAGGCAGGTAGCCGAGCAGCAGGGTAAACAGGACGGTGGCGAAAGCCAGGCCGCTCAATCCCAGGCCCAGGATGGCACCGACCAACCCACCCAGGGTCAGGAGGCCCACCACAACGGCGGCTATCAGTACCACACCCAGGGCGACCAGCAGGGCGAAGGGTACGATCACCAGGGTCAAGAAACCAGCGCCCAAGGAGGGCCACGGGCGTTCCCGCAGAACTTCGGCTGGTTTCAGGATCCAGGTGGGGAGGAAGCGAGCCAGCAGCAGACCGATGACCAGCAGGGCTATCAGGCGGCGCAGGGAGTCGAGGAACCATGATCCCAGGCTGTTTTCACTCCTGACTTCCCTGGCGACCTGTTCATCGGCCGGCGGGAGCAGGTGTTCAACCTGCGAGGCCACGCTGGAGGGGATGGCGACCTGAGCAGGGCTGGTGTAGGTCAGCTTACCGGCGATGCTGGCTTCATCCCCAAATGTCAGGCCGGCTGGAACGGAGGGCATCGGGGGAGCGTCCGGTCCGAGCCACATCGGCATCGGAGTGTAATCCTGGTCGGCGGCGTTGACCGCCACCCAGGCATCCCCCCCGACCGTGCCTTCCAGGCGCAGGCGGTTGGAGCCAACGCGCAGGTCTTCCATCACGTCACCCGCGACCAACCCCTGGAAGGCGCCGATCATCAATTGGCCGCCAATGGTGCTGCCGGGTTGGGTCTCCACGCTGGCAGCTGCGCTGAAGACGTCGTCGGCGATACGAGCATCCGGACCAAGGGTGACTGCGGCGCCAGCGGCAAACAGGTCGTCACCGACCTGCCCATTGACCGTCACACTGCTGCCAGCCGCCCACAGGTCGCCGGTGACCGAGCCGTTGACCACGACCGTATTCCCGGCAGCCATCAGGTCGCCGTTGACCGTGCCATCGATGATGATGTCGTTGCCTGCCAGGTACAGGTCGTCGTTGATGACCTCATCCTTGCCGATGACGATGCGGTCATCGCTGCGCCCGTCGAAGGCCTGTGCAGCCGGAACGAAGACCAGCGAGGCCAGGATGAGCAAGCTGAAGAGAGTAAATAACTTGGTGGTGCTTTTCATGATTTTTCTCCTAATCGAATTTCGCTGCCTGGACAGCTTAAGCGCCGTCCAAAGCGAGCACGTTGAGTAGATGGCAGCATGGTATCTCGAGCGAGGTCATGTGCGGTAGTGCCGAAGGTCATCAGAACGGTCATATGACTTTAATGCCCAGATGATGGAGGTCTGTATATGATAGACTCTAGAGGCAACTGAAGATTGGCAGCGAATATGACTGAATTTGAATTGACGGCTCATATGAAAAATATGCTGACTGAAAGGAATATCCTGCAGGAGTGGCTTTCACTCACGATTGAGGTCCAGATAGGTCACAGATTGGCGAAGATGGTAATATTCATTATTCAGAGCAATTCAAGAGCGAGATGGACGGATTCTGCACGTAGTAGTGAATGAAGATGCCCATCCGATGCGTGTGATTACCGCGTTTTTCGACAGGCGCCAGAGCAAGATGCTATGAGATTAAAAATTGATCGAGAGAATGACGTACTCTACTTCCGGCTAGACGAGACCAATATTAGCGAGTCTGAAGAGGTTCAACCCGGTGTAATCCTTGATTTTAACGAAAACGGGCAGGTTGTGGGAATCGAGATACTCGACCTGAGCAAACGAACCGAGCCAGATACTCTGCGAATTCTCCAACTCGAGACAATATAAACTCTATATAGATTGGCAAAACAGAATACTGGTAAGCTAATTATCTCCAAGTTTGACATAAGTGAGCCTGAGTTTATGAGAGGACAGTTGCATCCCTGACGGTTAAACAGGGATTTTCTTTTTATCCATGAAACTGCCTACGATTCCACCCATCGACCAGAGCGCCGCCCAAGCCGCACGACAGCGGCAGCTTTCGCTGACCAAGCCGCCCGGCAGTCTGGGGAGGCTGGAAGAGCTGGCGGTCCAGCTGGCGGGGATGACCGGCAACCCAAGACCCAAATTCGAACGCAAGACGGTGATCATCATGGCGGGCGACTACGGGGTGTGCGAAGAGGGCGTCAGCGCCTACCCGGCCGAGGTGACCCAGCAGATGGTCTACAACTTCCTGCATGGCGGCGCGGCTATTAACGTGCTGGCGCGGCAGGCGGGAGCACGGGTGGTGATCGTCGACATGGGAGTGGCTGAAGAATTCCCGCCTATCGATGGTCTGATCCAGCGCAAGATCGGGAGAGGAACGCAAAATTTTGCCAGAATGTCAGCCATGACCGTAGAACAGGCTGAAGCAGCGATAGCAGTTGGAATCGAGATTGTAGAACAGGAGATCCAGGCGGGAGCCGATCTGATCGCCACGGGTGAGATGGGCATCGGCAACACCAGCGCAGCTTCGGCCATGACGGCAGCCTTCAGCGGCCTGCCGGCCAGCGAGGTGACCGGGCGCGGCACGGGGATCGACGAGGCAGGCTGGCGGCGCAAGGTGCAGGTGATCGAGGCAGCGCTGGAACTGCACCGGCCTGATCCTGAAGACGGATTGGATGTGCTCATCAAAGTAGGCGGATTCGAGATCGCCGGGCTGGCGGGCGTGATCATCGGCACAGCTGCAAAACGCGTGCCGGTGGTGCTGGACGGCTTCATCTCAGGCGCTGCGGCACTGGCAGCATTCAAGCTGGAGCCGGCGATCCAACCCTACCTGATAGCCTCGCACCAATCGGTGGAGGTGGGACACGCAGCCATTTTGAAGGCGCTCGACCTGCAGCCGCTGCTGAAGCTGGACCTGCGCCTGGGTGAAGGCAGCGGGGCGGCGCTGGCTTTCCACCTGATCGAAGCGGCCTCACGCATCCTGGACGAGATGGCGACATTCGAAGAAGCGGGGGTCAGCAACAAGGAATGAAAACGCTGCGCACCTATGCCGCTGAGCTGCGCACTTCAATGGGGTTCCTGACTGTTTTACCGGTCGAGAGCCGCCGGGAAGCCGGAGTCCAGGCTGATAGTCCCTGGCTTCGCCAGGACAGGCCCCTGCTTCGCCAGGACAGGCCCCTGCTTCGCCAGGACAGTCCGGGCCTGGGACAATCGGCAGGCTGGTTCCCGTGGGTAGGCCTGGTTATCGGCGCCGGCGCGGGCGCAGTATGGTGGCTGAGCGGGCTGGTGCTGCCGCCCATGCTGGCAGCCGTGCTGGCGGTGTCGGCCTGGGCGGCGCTCACCGGCGGCCTGCACCTGGACGGGCTGGCAGACTGCTGCGACGGACTGCTCAGCTCTGCAGCGGTGGAGCGGCGACTGGAGATCATGCGCGACCCGCGCCTGGGGACCTTTGGGGCGGTCGGGTTATGCCTGGTGCTGGTGGCGAAGATCGCGGCAGTTTACAGCTTGCCGTCCGCCAGCACCATCCCCGCCATGCTGCTGGCGGCCGGCACAGGGCGCCTCCTGATCCTGCTGGCCAGGTGGCAGCCGGCGGCGCGAGCGGGCGGGATGGGAGAGGATTTCCAGTCTGGACTCAGAGGCGCTTCGCTGCCGCTGGCAGCCGTCCCGGTGATCGGATCAGGCATATTCCTGGGCTGGAGCGGCGGGCTGGCCGTGCTGGCCGCGCTGCTGGCAACCCTGGCCGTATTCAGCCTAGCGAAAAGCAGGATCGGCGGGCTGACCGGCGACGTGCTGGGCTGCGCGCTGGAACTGAGCGAGCTGGCAGCCCTGCTGGCCTGCAATTTAAGGCTCCCGGTGTAGGAATTTTGGACTGGCTGGAGCGACTGCCCTTCCGCCTGGGCACCACATCCTATATCCTGCCGGATGAAATCCTGCCCAATGCACACTACCTGGCGGGTAAGGTCAAAGACGTGGAGCTGGTGCTGTTCGAGGTGGACGAAGGGCAGAACAACCTGCCCTCGCCGGAGCAAGTCAACGCGCTGCACGAGCTGGCGAGCCTGCACGACCTGAGCTACACGGTGCACCTGCCGCTCGACCTGCGCCTGGGATCGGATGGCGGCGAGCGGAAGCAGTCAATCTTCAAAGCGGTGCGCACCATCGAGGCCACCCGCACGCTGGAGCCGCAGGCTTACATCGTGCACCTGGACGGCAGCGAAGTGCGGGAGGGAGCTGCAGCCCAGAGAATGCAGCGCTGGAAAGAGCAGGCGGGAAAGGCGCTGGAGAAACTGGCCGTGGCGGCCGGCGACCCGGGCCGGCTGGCGGTCGAGAACCTGGAGAATTACCCGGGAGGCTTCTGGGAGCTGGCGCTTCAGGGTCTGCCGTCCAGCCGCTGCGTGGACGTGGGACACCTGTGGCTGGAGGGGATCGACCCACTGCCCTACCTGGAGCGAAACCTGGAAGTGACGCTCGTCATTCACCTGCACGGCATCAAAGAGCGCGACCATGCCTCGTTGGCGCACGCACCTCAGGCGAGTTTAGATGCAGTACTAAAACTGCTGTGCGAGCACCAGTTCCCAGGCGTGGTGACGATGGAAGTGTTCGGACAGGCAGATTTCCTGAGCTCCTGCCAGGCTGTGGAAGACAGCTGCCGCAGGATTGGGTACTACTGAACCTCCCCAAGGGTCCGGAACCCTTGGGGAGGTTCAACGAAGGAGGTTCACGATTTGGGTAATCGATTGGCACTGATTTTGGGAGGGGCACGCAGCGGCAAGAGCAAGTACGCCCAGCAGTTGGCGGCAGAGAGCGGGAAGCCAGTGCTGTTCGTGGCGACGGCCGAGGCGGGTGACGATGAGATGAAGGAGCGCATTGCGGCGCACCGCCTCAGCCGCCCGCAGGGGTGGGAGACACTGGAAGCGCCGCGGCAGGTGGGCAGGGCCATCCTGGAAAGGAACCCTTCCGGGCTGGTGCTGGTGGACTGCCTGACGCTGCTGGCCAGCAACGTGCTGGGGCAGTTTTCGGAGCCGTACAAGCGGCAGGAATACGAAGTGGCGCTGGACGAGGAGATCGAGGGGCTGCTGGAAGCGTACCGGCAGACGAGGGCGGAATGGCTGGTGATCTCGAACGAGGTGGGGATGGGGGTGGTGCCGGCGACCCCGGCGGGAAGGTTGTACCGCGACGCGCTGGGACGCGCCAACCAGCGCGTGGCGCTGGCGGCGGACGAGGTGGTGTTGATGGTGGCAGGGATTGCAATGAAGGTCAAGGGTTGATACTGATATCTGGTGGTAGGAATAAGCGGATCTTAATTCGAGCTATAAGCTAAGGATTTCAGAATGTTGAAAATACTTGCTTGCCTTGATTCGGACGAAAAAGCTTCAGCGCGGCGAAGGGAATTGGATATCCCGCGCAGCGTGGCGGCAGAGCTCGGACTGTCAGCCTACGAAGCTTCTATGAAGGGTTTTTATGTCTACGAAACCAGTAAGAGAGTCGATTGGAGTCGTGAAGTGCAAGCTGCTCGGGCTTCAAAAATTAGCATCCCTCCAAACGCTCTTCTCCCAACGCAAGGTGCGATTGAATTCAGCGAAATGTGCGTTCAAGTTACCAATGAGACTACTCTATCTGCTTCAAAGCGGTATGTTGAGGCCGGTTCGAAACCCCTGGTGTTGAATTTCGCTAACGGGATACATCCCGGTGGAGGTTTTCTAAACGGAGCCAGATCCCAGGAAGAAGTGCTTTGCCGATCAAGCGCCCTGTACAATACGATAGCAGATGACTTGATGTATGTAGAGCACCGCCAACGCCTAAGGCCGGATTCCACTGATTGGGCAATCTATTCACCCAATGTACCCGTCTTCCGTCAGGATGATGGCACTGAGCTTGAACACCCATGGGAACTTAGCTTCATTACATGCGCCGCTCCATATGCCCCTGAAATTGGCCAACCAGAAGCGGGAGACCTTTTAGAACAACGAATTCAGCGCGTACTGGCGATTGCACGCGCCTATCAACATGCTGTATTGATTCTCGGCGCCTGGGGTTGTGGCGCTTTTGGAAATGATCCTAACCGCACTGCGTCTGACTTCCGGTATGCCCTTGAAACTGAGTTCAGTAAAGCGTTTTCTGACATAGTATTTGCTATTGCAGATTGGTCGCCGGAAAGGAAATTTCTGAGGCCATTCTGCAAAGCGTTTTCTCAGAATGATTCGAGGAGTTCACGATCGAGAGATTCCAGAAGGGGATAATCACTTATGCTTCAATTCCAGAATGAAAATCACCCGATAACATGGAAAGTAATTTTTTGTTGTTTCAAACTAATATGGTAATATAAATCATAATACCGTGATTTTCCATGGGATTTCCGGAAAGACGGGGAGAAGCAGAATACCATTTTAAAGTGAGGAATAACTATGCCTGTGCACATAGAAGTTTCGCAGGTGATCGGCCGGCCGCTGGAGAAAGTATTTCATTTCATCGTGCACGAACACGTGCGCAACCACCCGCGCTGGGACCCGGACATCGAGCTGGAGCAGCTGTCGGAGGGACCGATCGGGATGGGGACGCTGATCCGCCGGACCAACGTCCGCAGCGGCACCCCGGTTGAGGGGAGCATGCAGGTGGTTGAGTTCGAAGAAAAGCAAGCCTTTGCCACGCTGATCCACGACGGCCCGGTCGAGATGCTCGGGCGGATTTCATTCGAAGAGCTGGGCGATAACCAGACCAGGGTCACCACCTCGGTCGATTTTCCCGGGCTGGACGAGACAAAGATAGACAGGAATTTTATGCTCAGCCGGCTGGAGCGCAGCCAGCAAAACCGGAAGCAGCTGATCGAATCCGAGTTATAGGTGGAAGACGATGAACGAACCGATCGTTTTCATCAGCCGCAACCGGGTTAAGGAAGGTTCCTTCGAGGATTTCAGGCGGCACTACCGCGACAGCCTGCCGCTGACGGAAGCCAACAAGCCGGGCACGCAGGTCCAGCTGGCCTATTTTGACGAAGAAACGAATGAACTGGTGATCGTGCGCCTGCTTCCCGACGCCGGTGCGCTGGACCAGCAGCTGCAGGGAGCGGACGAACGCTCAAAAGCGGCCTACCGCTTCATCGAACCCACCACCGTCGAGATCTACGGCCAACCCAACGACTATGCACTGGAGATGATGAAGAAGGTGGCGGGAGCGGGGATCAAGGTAGGTGTATACCCACAGCCGGTCGGCGGATTCATCCGTCCGAGGGCAGAGGCCATCCACTTTTAAGCGACTTTGCGATCGATAAAGGCGTCATCGAGTGAGATGGGGTCATCAACCGGCTCGATGTGCGTGACGATGTTCGAATTCGGGACGGTCTTGCTGACATCGATCTCGACCTGCTCGGCCAAACGGTGAGCCTGGCGGACCGGCCATTCCCCCGGAACCAGCAGGTGCACAACCAAGAATTTACGAGCCGCTGCCTGCCGCGAGCGCAGGGCGTGATAACGCACTCCCTGAGCCTGATAGGAATCCAGGACCGATTTTACTGCTTCCATTTCTTCGGGCGGTAAAGCCACATCCAGCAGGCCCTGGCCTGAGCGGAGGAGCAGACGGTAGCCGGTAAACAGGATATTGGCAGCCACCAGCAGGGCAATGACCGGATCCAGCCGCACGAAGCCGGTCAGCCAGACCAGGGTGATGCCAACCAGCACACCGCCGGTCGTCCAGACATCGGTCATCAGGTGGCGGGCATCAGCCTGCAGGGTGATCGAGTTGTGGCGATTCCCAGCACGCATCAACACCAGCGAGACACCCAGGTTGATCAACGAGGCGGCGACCGAGATCACCAGGCCGAGGCCTATTTGTTCTAACGGAACCGGGTTAAACAGGCGTGGGATGGCGGTGATGATGATGCCAACTGCAGCCAGCAAGATCATGCCGCCCTCGAAGCCGCTGGCGAAATATTCAGCCTTGGAATAACCGAAGGTGAATTCATCGTTGACCGGGCGCATGATGATCCTGAGCACCAGCAAGGCGACAATAGCCGCCGCCAGGTTAACGGTCGATTCGAGGGCATCGGAGAGCAGGCCGACTGAGCCGGTCAGAACATAGGCCGCAGATTTCATGACGATTGTCAGCAGCGCGGCGGCGATGGACAACCAGGCGTAGCGTGTCAGCGGTATTGGCTGGTCAAGGTTGTTTTCAGTTCCCTGGTTCTGGCTGGTGGACATACTGTTAAACTCCTGGTGTGCAGCTCGAGGCAGCGCGTACCGCGCGCGGGCAACTCCAGACACTATTAGAAACCCCCGGATTCTACTACACCACCGTTCAACTTTCCTGATAGACTCTTCCAGCAGGCAGGACTCAAACGATGAATTCAGACCAGGATCGATTCTCACACAGGTTTGCAACCACGACGCGCCTTTACCAGACGGCAGACGACCTGCGGAAGATGCTGGACATGCTGATGCAGGCACGCGCGCGCACCAATGACTGGCGCTACTGGCACGTCGGCGAACTGGCTTTCAGCTTCTTCATGGTGGCCTGCCACCTGGACCCTTGCGAGCACATCCGACTGTGGCATGCTGTGGATGGTGGATTGGCCGGCTTCGCGATCCTGGGTGAAGACCCCTCGTGCGACTGCCAGGTGCTGCCGGAATACGAATGGTGCGGGATCGAAAGGGCGGCATTTGAGTGGGTAGATAGCTGCCTGGCTGAAAAACGAGAGACCAGCGCTCAGGAATGGAGAAGCCACCTGGTGGCATGGTCGCGGCAAGACGACGCCAGGCGGATTGACTTCCTCGAGCAGCAAGGTTTTCGCTACCGCGGCGAGTTCGCCGAGGTGAACATGCTGCGCTCACTGGACGAGCCGATCCCCGAGCCGACCCTGCCTGATGGATACCAGGTGCGAGCCTTGGCAGGCGAAGCTGAAATTGAAGAACACGCCGCCACCCAGCGGGAAGTGTGGCAGCCGTGGCCGGTCGGGAATATCAGCGCCGAGGATTACGCCCTCTTCATGCGACTGCCTTGTTACCAGCGCGAACTGGACGTGGTGACTGTCTCCCCGCAAGGGGTGATCGCCGCCTATGTGACCGGCTGGGTCGACACGATCAACAAGATCGGGGATTTCGGCCCGGTCGGGGCGCGCCCGGCATTCCGCCGCAGGGGATTGACACGCGCGGCGCTGCTCGAGAGCCTGAAACGTATGAAAGCGCAGGGGATGGAACGGGTGTCCGTTTCGACCGGCGTCTCGAATGAGGCAGCCAGGAACCTGTACGAGTCGGTCGGCTTCAGAATTGTGAACCGGTACCTGGATTATGTGAAGATTGAAGCTCAAGCCGGGTGAATTATTTACCTGACTTTCAAACTCGAAGATGGAAGGCTAGTGGAAGTCAGTGCGACACCCAACTAGTATCCAAAGAATAATCCAGCTCGACCTGCACGCAACAAAACACTGATAAAGAGGTAAATTATGGCCAGACTATCGGTATTCAACCAGATCTCGCTGGACGGCAACATTTGCGACGTGAACGGTGACATGAGCTGGGCTCACCGGGATGACCCGGAGTGGAACCAATTTACCGCACAAAATGCGGGCAGCGGAGGCCAGCTGGTGCTGGGCAGAATCACCTATGACCTGATGGCAGGTTTCTGGCCGACAGCGCATGCGGTCGAGCAGATACCCCAGGTGGCTGAAAAAATGAACAGCATGCCCAAGCTGGTGTTCTCGAGGAAGATGCGTGAGGCGGCCTGGAACAATACCAGGGTGTTCAATGGAGACATCGCCGGAGAGATACGCAGGATGAAGCAGGATTCCGGACCCGACATGACCATCCTTGGAAGCGGCAGCATCGTCTCGCAGCTGGCACAAAGAGACCTGATCGACGAGTACCAGATAGTAGTTGTTCCAACTGTCCTGGGCAGTGGGAAGACCATGTTCGCCGGCATCAAAGAGAGAATCAACCTTAAACTGATAAACGTGCGGACTTTCACCAACGGGAACCTGCTGCTGCTTTACACACCGAATTCACGACCCCATTCAGAATGACAGTTTGGTGTCCAATCAAGAGCACATTTCAGCCCTCTGAAGGTGAGCGGTAAAGTGGCTCATTTTCTGCTCGACTTAAAATCCTGCCATGGGCGTCTCAGTTAGTCGGGACAAGCATCCTGGCCAACGGGTCATTATGATAAAATCGGCCGAAATCCAAGGAAAACTCCATGTTGAAAGAAACACCCGACAAGTGGGTTTCTGGTGACGCCTACGAGCAGTTCATGGGCAGGTGGAGCCGGCGGCTGGCCAAAGAGTTCGTCGATTGGCTTAGCCCTCGCGCTTCCTGGAACTGGCTGGAAGTGGGCTGCGGCACCGGTGCGCTCACGCAAGCTATATGTCTTAATGCCGATCCCGCCGCGGTGGCAGCCTGCGATCCCTCAGCGCAGTTCGTGGCCTATGCCCGCCGCAAGCTTTCCCATCCAGCCGTCACATTCCAGGTAGCCGGCGCTGACAAGCTGCCGCATCACAAGGAGGGATTTGACGCCGTGGTATCAGGGCTGGTACTGAACTTCATCCCGGCTCCGGCAGAAGCCGTGCGGGCGATGAGCAGCAGGCTGCGCCCAGGAGGGATGCTCGCTGCCTGCGTCTGGGATTATGCGGAGGGCATGCAGTTCCTGCGGATCTTCTGGGAGGTGGCGGTGGAGCTGGACGCTGGCGCAGCCGAGCTGGATGAGCGGCGGCGATTCCCCATTTGCCACCCGGAAGCCCTGGTTGAGGTACTGGAAGTCGCAGGTCTCGAGCGGGTCGATTCACAAGCCCTAGAAATCGCCACGGTTTTCCCCGATTTCGACAGTTTCTGGGCTCCCTTTCTGGGGGGTACCGGCTCGGCGCCAACTTATTTAGGCTCCTTACACCCGACGGCCCGGGAAGAGTTGAGGCTGCTGCTCAAACAGCGCCTGGCCCCGGATGTTGACGGACCGCTCCAGCTGAGTGCTCGTGCCTGGGCAGCGCGCGGCTTCCTTCAAGCTGATCCCGCGAAACATGCCGGCTAACAACCTGCAGAGAGCAGTCCGACTGGGATTGCTGGCCGGCGTCTTCATCTCCCTGGCCAGCTGCAGGCTGACAGGCGGCCCGAGCGATACGGAAATTCCCGCTTTAGACCAGGCTCGATCTGAGCTTCGCAGCTGCATCGAGGATGTCACCCGGGCGACTGCCAGCCGATATGGGGTGGAGGACAACTGGCGCACCTGGCGTGTTTTCCTTTACGATGATATTAGTGCAGGTGCAGAACAGCTGGACATCCGAACGCACGCCGGATCGGTCGCCTTCAGCAATCCAACAATCGCACAAATCGAGATCGGCAGGCAGACAGCGATCCTGGTCACGCTGTTTATCCCGCAGGAGGGCGCGGCAGGAGCCGAGGCAGGAGAACTGATCTACTACAGGGCCTGCGAGATCGAATCGTAGAATTAAATATTGTGTCGATGTCAAGCTGTGATCGTATTGTGATAATATTGATCTGCATTGTTGTCTATTCAGTTGGTGCTTTTAGGCAAGAGTGGATTATCAGGTATCGACCGGGCACTTACGGTTGAGCGGCAATGGGTCTGAGGTCAGGCCTAGCTGCGAGTGAATGCTAACAGCTGGCTGACCTGGTAATCCAGGAGGTATGAAATGCAGACCTTTAATAAAACATTCTCGACCGTTTTCCAGCGCACTGCACTGGCAGGTTTATTATTCTTGCTGTATGCCATCAGTATACAAAGCGTGCGAGCCAGCACCCAGGCTACCACCTTCGTCACCTTCGCTAACTTCGCTTACAACCCTGCCAAAATCTACATCACCGCCGGCGACACGGTGAACTGGCAGGGTAATTTCACCGCGCACCCGCTTGTCAGCGATGATGGATTGTGGGCCATGATTTCATCAGGCGGCAGTTTCGACTTCGTTTTCCAAAATCCCGGAGATTACCTCTATCACTGCAATATACACGCGGGAATGGGCATGAGGGGGGAGGTAATTGTGACCGGGCCCATCACCGCCTATATGCCGTTGGTGATTAAATAGCTGTAGTATGAAACTTTTTGAACCAATCAGCCTGCTTCGAATACGGCAAATTATGGTGAGCAACAATTAAAATGGCAAACCTAATACTAACCGAGATTCCTCCGTCAAAGACCGGCATGCTTATCCGCAGACCTGTGGAAGATGTTTTCGAGGCATTTATCAATCCTGAAATCACAACAAAATTCTGGTTCACCAAAAGCAGTGGAAGGCTAGAAGCCGGCAAGCAAGTCCAGTGGGAATGGGAAAATTACCACGTCTCTATCCCGGTAACTGTGAAAGCCATTGAGCCAAACAAGCGCATCCTCATCGAGTGGCCGGGGAATGATCTTCCCGCTTCCGTAGAATGGCGTTTCACACCTGTGCATGAAGGCACAACTTTTGTCAGTATCACCAATTCCGGCTTCACCGGAAGTGGAGACGAAATTGTGAAGCAGTTGGTGGATTCGGTTGAAGGATTCAGCCTGGTGCTCGCGGGTCTCAAAGCACTGCTGGAGCATGACCTGCGGTTAAACCTGGTGGCAGATCGCTTTCCAGCAGGGATCGAAGAACAATAAATCCGGTATTCATGGGTAAGCCATAAAGACATTGCCAGATGTTGATGGCGGAATGGCTCTACTTTTTACCAGACATGTTGGAAGCTGGCCGGTATTGAAGGTGAGGAGAGAGAAGAAAGGATAAATATGGAAGTGCAACAGGCTGCACCCAAAACCATTAACGAATATATCGCTGGCTTCCCGAAAGAGATCCAGGAGCGCCTCACAAAGATCAGGATGACGATACGTAATGCAGCGCCGGAGGCGAAAGAAACTATTAAATATCAAATGCCAACTTTCACTCTAAAAGGCAACCTGATCAGCTTAGCCGCATACAAGAAACATATCGCCCTCTATCCTGCGCCAGAAGGAGATGAGCAGTTCAACCTTGAGCTATCGGCATATAAGGCAGAAAAGAGCACCGTAAGATTTTCGCTGGAACAACCAATACCTTACGATTTGATCAGCAGAATCGTAAAGTACCGGATAGAGGATAACCTGCGTAGAGCCGCAGCAAAGAGGAAGTCAAAGAGTATTCAATGAACCATGGTGTCAAACTGATCATCTTTCCCGTGAACGACATGGCGCAAGCGGGAATCCAATTGGACTCATGCAGCGCCTTTAATTAAAACCAAACGAGCCTTTCTGGAGGCTCGTCTGTTTCATTTTTCCCGGGCTTATATCGAAAGCCTGCAGGCTCAAGCCAGCTGCGGGATCATGCCCTCCAGGACGATTTCCAGGGCCATGGTATGGCTGCAGCGCCCGCGGGTGTGGAAGAAATCACAATCACACTGCCAGGCGCCCTCAACCAGGCGAACGGTGTGAGGGTTATTCTCACCTTCAAATGTCACCGAAAGAGAATTGATTCGGATGCGGTCTCGTTGTTCAGCGTATCGTTTCGCCTTCTCAATCTTGCCGATCATCCCGTAATCCATTGTCAGATTTTCTCCTTTCGAACAGGCTGGTAGGAAAGAAAAAGGCACGCGCGCGCGTGCCTTAGTTTCATTTAGCGAGGGATCTTACATCCAGAACAGGCAAAGTGAACGATCTCCTGCTCACCATTGTAAGCGCGGTTGACCGGAAAGTCAACAGGCATTTTCGTCAGTATATTACTGATGCCTCCAGCCTCACCTGCGCTTCATATCGTCATTGAAGATCAGGCTTAAAAGAATGCTCACAACGCTGACCACCAGCGCCGCCAGGAAGGCTGGCCATAAGCCATCGATGGTCAGATTGATGCCAAAGAGACCACCGACCCAGCTGGTGAGGTAGATCATGGCGGTGTTGATCAGCAAGGTGAACAACCCCAGGGTCAGGATGATCAACGGGCAGGTGAGCAGCATCAGCAAGGGGCGCAGGAGGGCGTTCAAGAAGCCAAAGATCAGCGCCAGAATGGCCAGAGCAACCCAATCGGGCATCCTGGTGCTGTGGAGAGCTAATCCAGGCACCAGGGAGATGGCAGCAAACAGTGCCACGGAATTGATTAACCAGCGAAGAATAAACCTGTTCATTATGCTCCTATTTTAAGCGAAATCGTCATTCCATGTCAGGTCCTGTCAGGTCCTGTCAGGTCCTCCGAGACCTGTCCAGGCGGTTCCAGGACCAGTAAGGTCAGCATGCAACTTTTCAATTATCCCTGACCTTACTATTTTGTATACGCAGTCCTGCACAGAACGTCGCGTGAAAGGGACTATGTTACAATCCAAACCCAATTGATTAAATAACCCTTCCCACAGAAACTTTTGACGTGATGGGAACACGGAGGAGGTCCCCATCCTGTGAAAATTAAGGAGAAAAACTCATGAAAGGGGCGCTCCTTTTCCTCATTATAATCTTTCTGGCTGGCTGCATGCCGCCTGCACCGGAGCTGGTGCCAGTCGATACCTCGGTGGCACTGACCCTGGCGGCGGAACCCAGGACGAATACACCTTCTCTCACCGCCACCTTGACGCTGACCCCTTCTTTGCAGACCAACGCCAGCACCGAGGCTGTCGAACAAAGCCTGGACGCCCCGGGAGTGGAATGCATCCCAACCAGCTCGGAATGGATACGCGGCCTGGTCACGCGCGTGCTGGACGGCGAAACCATCGAAGTAGCGATGAATAACCAGTCATATATCGTGCGTTACATTGGCATCGAAGCCCCCGGAATGGTGCAGCCGATCGAGTGGAAAGGCCCGGAAGCAGTGAACACCAACAGCAGCCTGGTGAGCGGGCAGTATGTGACGCTGGCGAAGGATGTCTCAGAAGTCGATCCCAACGGGTACCTGCTGCGCTATGTGATTGCCAAAAGCACCTTCGTCAACCTGCAGATGGTGCGAGGCGGGATGGCCAGAGTCGTAGTTGTGCCGCCCGATACGGCCTGCTCCACCACTTTTCTGGCAGTACAGGCCGAAGCGCAGGCAGGTGTGCTGGGAGTATGGCAGGCGACGCTGACGCCAACCAGCACCATCACTCCAACTCCGACCAATACACTGCTTCCTACCGACACCATCGAGGCGGTGTGCAACTGCAAAGTTATGTATTCCTGCAAAGATTTTAGGACCGTAAGGAAAGCCCAGGCCTGCTTTGCATACTGCCTGGCGGCTACCGGCAAGGAGGTTCTGCCAGACAAGAACAATAACGGCCTGGTATGCGAGGGTGGATCGGGTTAATGGAATGTAGGACAAGCTGTTAGCTTGTCCTGGGCAAACTAACAGTTTGCCCTACATGTGGTACGAGCTGTCAGCCTGTCCTGGGCAATCTAACAGTTTGCCCTACATGTGGTACAAGTTGTCAGCCTGTCCTGGGCAAACTAACAGTTTGCCCTACATGTGTACAAGTTGTCAGCCTGTCCTGGGCAAACTAACACTTTGCCCTACATGTGCTATTACTTCAAATTCTTGAAATACTTCGTCAATATTGGGGATAAATCAGCTGGCGTGTTTTGGCGCAGGATGTCCACGAAACCGCCGGCAGATGCCTGCTGGTAGGTGTAGCGCGCGACGTACTGGCGCAGGGAGGCGAAGAAGGTCGAGTCGCCAAGCAACTGCCTCAGCTCATCCAGAAACAAGGCGCCGCGCAGGTAGACCGGGTCGCGGTATTTGCGGTAATAACCGAACTCCTGGGGGACATCATATACGCTGATATCGACCCAGCCAGCGGGCTGGTAATAATTCACCCGGTACTCCCACCACCATTCCAGAGCCTCGGGATACAGATTCTCGTAATATATGTGCTCGGAGTAGGTGCACAGCGCCTCGTCCAGCCAGGGCTGCAGGGCCTGGTCACTGCCTACCAACCCGGACCACCACTGGTGGGCAACTTCATGGGCAGCCAGGGCCACCAGGAAATCCGCCGGGGGATCTTTGAACCAGTTGTAAAAATCGGTGCTGAGGAAGAAAAGGCCGTCATATTCCATGCCATCCATGAAGCCAGCCTGTACACCTGCCAGCGCCGGGTGGGGATATGCGCCGAACAGGTTTGAATACAAGACTAAAGCCTGCGTCATGCCGTCCAGCAGCGCCCTTCCAGCATTTTCATGGTAAGCAAAAAAATAGCTGGAGACTTCGACAACCTGGCCTTCCGCCAGCTGAACTTCCTGGGAGGCTACCTGATAATAGGGACTGGCCGACCAGGCGAAACTGCGAGAAGCAGTATGGCTGAAACGAAGCCATTCGCCATCCTGGACGGCGGGTGCCGAGGCAGCGATCACTAGGTTGGACTGACCGTCCGTAAAACGGATAGCGACTTCAAAATCAGCGATCTCATAGACCAGGTGTTCGCCATACATGGCGGGCGGGTGTGCCAACCAGCCTTTACCGGGCACGAAGGGGGGCACAGAAGGGTACCAGTCGCCGAAGATGACCTGCTGGCTGTTATAGCCGAGTGGGTGCGGACGCGTATTAGCCAGGGTATCCAGGCCGGGGAGCCGCAAGCTGTACGCCAGGGTGAAGCGGGCAGCATCCCCCGGCGCCAGCTCAGCGGGCAATGCCAGGGTCAGGAGCGTGTCTTTCCACTGGAAATCCGAGAAGCGCGCTCCACGGCTGTCAGTTACACTCAACAGCTGAAAAGCTCCCGGATAACGGCGGGCTTCCACCACCAGGGGCAGCGCTGCCAGGCTGCCTGGCGTGGTATTGACATAGGTTATGTGCTGTTCCACATCCAGGGTGTGCCCGGCGTAGTCCAATACTACATTTAAACTGTATTGGGTGCGGTTGGGGGCAGGCGTGGACAGGAGCAGCGGCGTGGAGGTGGATGTGGATTGCAGCGCGGTGAATAGAGTCGGGGAGTTTAGCGGCCGGGCGGTTGAACCTGGCGGAGAAGGAGTCTCGGAGACGGCAGTGAGAATTTCGGGCCTGGAGGGGGATGCCAAGTTGGATGTGGCGGCCGCCGGGAGAACAGTTAAAGTGAGGGGGGCATGCTCTGCTGTGGCTGTGGGAGAACTGGCTGTGCCAATCCCGGGTAAGGTGCAAGCTGCGGACGAATACAGCAGGATGGATAGAAACGCAATGATTTTTAGGAAAGCTACTCGCCCTGTAATGGTCACAAGAAATGAAGAATTGAGATTGCTTCGCAAAAGAGCTCGCAATGACATATCGTATCGATCAAGCTGCCAGTATTTCAAAAGCCACTCAAAAAGAATTGTCGTGCTGAGACACTTCGGGACGAACTGACTGTCCGGGGTTCAGAGCGGAAGCTCCATCCAGATCAGCGTTTGCTGAGGTGTGAAGCCGGCCGCAGCGATCGCCTGACTGGACTGCCCGGTGGGGAAGTCAAATTCCAGCGGCCGCCGAGAGGGGACATGGCGGCGGGCATGCAGCAGCAGCAGGCGCAGGGCATTCTCATCGGCCTCGGGCGGCGAGGCGAGCCACAGGCTGTGGGCAGACCCGAGGGATCCCTGCCAGCTGACCGAGGCAGCCAGCCCGTTCCCTGCCCAGGCGCTCCACTGCAGGGTGCCAAGGCTGTAGAAAAAGCGGTATAAAGTGCCAATGAAACCCGGGCGCAGCGATTCGAAGCTCATCGACGTCTGCCAGGTGACTTCCGGTGGATAATTAGCGGACAACCATTGGAGCTGGAGCTCCCAATCCCGGCCGCGGGAAGAACCCAGCGTCACACCGGTCTTCCTGTCCACTACAGGCGGCTCTGAGCTGCTCAGCCAGGATGTACGCCGCAGGCGCTCGGCGAATCCCAGGGATTGGTACAGCGAGACCGCAGCCTCATTTTCCTGGCGGACATGCAGCCAGACGGATTTCATCCCCAGCAGACGGGCATGCTCAACAGACTGGTTGGTCAGTTTGCGGGCGACACCCTGGCGGCGGTAGGAGGGGTGTACGGCGACATTGGCGAGCAGGAAATTTCGATTGCCGCGGGTCGTGAATGCGATCATGTTGACATTTCCAATCACCAGCCCATCCCGCTCCCAGACGAATCCACCCATCGACATGTTCGACCAGCCAAACAAGTTGTTGCTCCGGGCCGCCTGGCGCATGCGCTGGACATAACCACGCCCGCTTTCATCCAGGGTATCGGCAAAGCACAACTCGACCAGGTCGGCGACAGGACCCAGATCGCGACGCGAGTCAAATAGCCGCAGGAGATTGGAGGAACGAGTTGTCGGGCTGTGGTCGGCAAGGGCAGACATGCTATCTCAAATTTTACCTTATCTGTGGTCGCCCTTGCGCAAGAACAGGTCCAGCTTTAAAATGGTGCAGAAACAAGTGTTCTGGTAAACGAGCCTAGGATGACCCTGGATTATAAAGAGGTCCATGAACAGGTGCAACAGCTGGGGGCAGAAGCTCCTGCACGCTTGCAGCGACTAAAAGAGCTGTGGCAGCAGGCGCGCGGGCTGTTAAGTGCAAACGCCGGCGAGCCAGAACGCCTGAAACACAAGGTCGACACGATTGTTCGCATCCATGATCCCAAATTGCGCTGCGCCAGGCCGGCAACCGGGCCGCAGGGGTCCTATGAATC
>Ga0154795_1098_pt3 | contig 26602 bp, 25 predicted proteins | sample Rifle2008BG16ft_FD_105803 | JGI IMG/M metagenome (GOLD analysis project Ga0154795, IMG submission 105803) | Chloroflexi bacterium RBG_16_54_18 | reverse complement strand
CTCCGCCCAGACCAGCACCGGAACCGAGAACCCTGTCACCCGAACCATTTCTGTATCTGGAAGCGGCAAAGCGGTCCTGACGCCGGATATTGCATCCATCAACATCGGCGTGCACACCGAGAACAAGAGCGCGGCCGCGGCGGTGAGCGCTAACAATGCCCAGACACAGGCGGTTGCCGACACTCTGAAAGAGGCCGGCATCGAGGATAAAGATATCCAGACCACCAATTTCAGCATCTACCCGCAGCAGCAATACGACAACGAAGGGAAACCCACCGGTGAGGTTCTGTATATGGTGGATAACACGGTCTATGTGACCGTGCGCGACCTGGACCAGATCGGCGACCTGCTGGACGCGGTGGTCGAAGCGGGCGCTAATTCAATCGGTGGGATCCAGTTCGATGTGGAGGACAAGACCGCTGCCATGTCGGCTGCCCGCAAGGCGGCAGTAGCCGATGCCCAGGCGATCGCCGAGGAGATGGCGGCCGCGGCGGGAGTCAGCCTGGGGGAGGTGCAGACGATGAGTATTTACGGCGGCAGCTCTCCCAGGCCGGTATATGATCTGAGCAGCGGTGCGAAGATGGAAGAAGCGGCCAGCGTGCCGATTTCACCTGGACAGCTGATCCTGACTGTCGAGGTGAGCATGGTGTATGAGATTCGCTGATTTCAAAACCTGAAATCGAATTGAGAAAACAAGACCGGCGGTGTAATGACGCCGGTCTTGAATTTTAAATGGTATAAATATGTGACATGGAGAATGAGGCGGTTTTTGTACCCGAACAGCGCAAGGGGATACTCGTCCATTTATCAATCATCCTGGCACTGATGGTGGGCAGCGGTGTGGGTTTTTATCAGGTGGCGATCGCCCAAACCGGGTATGGATTCGTGCTGTACCTGCTGCTGACCCTGCTCCTATTGGGAATCCTGCCGCTGGTGATCTACCGGCTGTATGCCCTGCGTAACGCCTCCTATGTTGTAGAAAGGGAAGGCCTACGACTGCGCTGGGGATTGCGCCGGGTACAAATCCCGATGGATGAAATCTTGTGGGCGCACCTGGCTTCCGATCTGAAAAAGCCAGTCCATCTACCGCAGATTCGCTGGCCTGGCGCAGTATTGGGTATGCGGCTGCAGGCAGATCATGTTGAAATGGAATTCTTGTGCTCAGGGTCAAGTAACCTGGTTTTGATAGCCACCCCTGGACGCAGCTATGCCATTTCACCAGCGCAGCCGCAGGCTTTCATCCATTCCTTCGAACGTTTCATCGAAATGGGATCGCTCTCACCTCTTCAGGCAGTCTCGGTTTACCCAATCATCCTTGCGCGACAAATCTGGGAGGACCGGGCTGGGAGAGCTCTGCTGTTTGGCGGGCTGTGGATGGGGATTGTGCTGCTGGTGTGGGTCAGCCTGCTGATCCCCAGCCGGGAGCAGGTGTACCTGGGTTTCCGCCCTGACGGCTCTCCGGGCGACCAGGTGCCTGCGCCACGGCTGTTCCTGCTGCCCATGGTCAATTCTTTCTTCCTGGTCGCCAACACTGTGACTGGATTATTTCTCTTCAGGCGTGAGGAAGGTCGACCTGCCGCTTACCTGTTATGGGGCATGAACATCCTGACATCGATCCTGTTCCTGGGGGGAGTGTTCCTGCTCCTGTCCGCTGGAGTTTGAACGTCGGTCATATTCCGGCCATAGACCTTCAAGTGAGGTGATATGGAATTGTTTTTGGGATTCCTGGTAGCAGCTGTGGTGGGTGCGACGGCCTGGAAAGCTGGCGCATTAAGCCGCAGTGGAGCAGCTGCGGCTGCCGTAACGGGTGGGCTGATATTCGGGTTGGGCAGCCTGGCGTGGGCAGCCTTGCTGCTTGTTTTTTTCATCTCCTCCAGCCTGCTTTCACGCATGTTTGGAAGTAGAAAAGCGGCATTAACCGAGAAATTCTCCAAGGGCAGCCGGCGTGATTGGGCGCAGGTGACGGCAAACGGCGGGCTGGGAGCGCTGCTGGCGCTGGCCTGGGCGATTGGGGACCATCCCACGTGGGCCTGGGCAGCATTTGCTGGGGCAATGGCAGCGGTAAACGCTGATACCTGGGCTACCGAGCTGGGAGTGCTGAATCCAGCGCCGCCGCGCCTGATTACGACCTTCAAACCTGTGGAGCGGGGAGCTTCAGGAGGGGTCAGCCCATTGGGGAGCCTGGCTGCGGTGGGAGGGGCGGGCTTGATTGCCTTTATTGCCCTGGTCTTTACGCCTGGTGGTATGGACTCATTCCAGACCGCTCTTCCGATCCTGGTAGTGATCACAGTGGCGGGTGCCTGTGGGGCACTTTTTGACTCCCTGCTGGGGGCTACCGTCCAGGCGATCTATTTCTGCCCGACCTGTAACAAAGAGACCGAGCGCCACCCGCTGCATACCTGCGGTACGCCCACCGTACTGCGGCGGGGGTGGCGCTGGTTGAACAACGATGTGGTTAACTTCTTTGCTTCGTTAATTGGAGCGCTGGCAGCGGTTGGATTGTTATGGTAAACAAAAAAATTATCCACCGATCTCGCTCATCACCCGGTTGAGAGGTATCAACCCTTCTTCGAGACCGTGCCCCCAGGGTTTGACCCAGATGCCATCCAGGATCAGCTGGCGCAGCTGGTCGAATGTAGCTCCGCTGCGCAGTGGAGTGAGCAGGTCTATTTCGCCCTCGCGCAGCAGGCATAGGCGCAGCCGCCCATCGGCGGTCAGCCGGGCGCGGGTGCAGGCGGCGCAGAAGGGCTGGGTGACGGAGGAAATGAAGCCGAGATCTCCAGCAGCTCCAGGCAAGCGGAAGAGGCGCGCCTCTCCGTCCAACTGGCCATCGTTGGCGAGTTGCATGGTTCCCAGGGCGGCCTGGATGCGGGTTTGCATCTCAACGGCTGTCACCATCTGCTGCTGCTGAAGCTCGGTGGCACCGGCAAACGGCATCATCTCGATAAAGCGCACCTGCCAGGGGTGATCGAGGGTCAGGCGCGCCAGGTCGATCACATCGGTTTCATTATAGCCGCGCACCACGACGGCATTTATCTTGATCGGGGTCAGTCCGGCCCGGTCGGCGGCTTCGATGCCCTGCCAGACATCCTCCATGGTACCCCAGCGCGTCAGCCGGCGGAATTTCTCTGCATCCAGAGTGTCCAGGCTGACGTTGACACGCTGCAAGCCGGCTTTTTTCAAAGGCTCCGCCAGGCGTGCAAGGAGCACACCGTTGGTGGTCATCGACAGTGAGCGCACTCCCGGAATGCGGGCAATCTCCCGCACCAGCTCGACGATGTGAGCGCGCACCGTAGGCTCGCCGCCGGTCAGGCGCAGTTTGTCGAAACCCAGCTGTGCGAAGAGGCGCACCAGCAGGAGGATTTCGTCGTCTTGCAGCAGCTCGGCATTCGGCCGGAAGACCATGTCTTCTGGCATGCAGTACACGCAGCGCAGGTTGCAGTGATCTGTGAGGCTGATGCGGAGATAGTGAATTGAGCGTCCGAAGCGATCCAGGGCCATTGGGAACCACCAGTAAGAAATTACCTGTATGACATATTATTTTAGTCTATTAAACCTTAAATATCGATTCCTGTAAACCTTTACTGCTTTACACTCACCTGAGTTTAAGAATATGGAAGGTGTGGTCGCGTTCATGCCACAGCAGGCGGCGGACGAGTTTGCGCGGGCTCCACAGCTCCCCGTGCCTTCCGACCACCTGTCCTGAGCCTTCCAGGGATGGCAGTACTTCCTGGAGGTGTGCACGCACTTGAGCCAGGCGGCTAAAAGGTTCATCCACCACCTGATCTCTTGGGAATGCCAGGTCCAACCGATCCAGGTACCACCACTCGGCACCTGCAATGTGTTTCAGGATACCGGCGATACTCCAACGCTCGCCTGGGTGATCGGCGTCCAAATCCTGCACGTCCAGCCCGGCGACCGAGTCCAGCAGGTCCCAACGGCTCCAATCCAGCAGTTTTTGAGCGTGATGCAAGTCAAGGGCAGTGAGCGGTTTCCAGTCGTGCATGAACCATGCGTTGACTTCGTAATCTCCCTCTGGATTCGGATCGAGATTATCATCGATGGAATACACTTCCCAGGTACCCGCGACCTGCAGCTCGTTGCTCTGGCTTACATCTCCTTCGAGCCAGCTGCCACCAGGATTGTGATCCGCGATCCAGCGTTGATAGGACTGAATAGCAAACTGCATAACGGAGAGTGCGGCGGCAGACTGGGCTCCATAAGCAAAACAACCGGGGTGTTCCAGCGCCCAGGCCAGGCTGCGCCCTTCCAGGTTATTTTCGAGACCGACGAGCATGTTCATGTTTGTTCCAGGCGGATATCCGCGACCTGCCCGCCGGTGATACTCACCAGGTCCTGGGGACGCAGGCGAAAAACGGCATGCGGGGTGCCGGCCGCGGCCCACAACTCAGCGTGTTCGAGTAAATCCTGGTCGATGAAGGACTGCAGCTGCTGCAGGTGGCCGACCGGAGGGATGCCTCCGATCACGAAACCGGTCTGTTGCCGGACGAAATCGGCATCGGCCTTGCCCAATGGCTCGCCGATCAGGACTTCGATTTTGCGCTCATCCACGCGGTTGGCTCCGCTGGCCAGCACCAGAACTGGCTGCAGGCTGCGTTTGGATTTGAAAATCAGGGATTTCACGATCTGCCCCACCTGGCAGCCCACTGCCTGGGCGGCTTCCAGTGCGGTGCGCGTCGAACCGGGCAGCTCCACCACCTGCATGGATAATCCTGAAGCCAAAAGAGCTTCCTGGACTTTTTTTGCGTTGGGACTCAGCTCCACTCTTTACCTCCAAATTCTTTTATTTCAATTACATCCAGCCTCTGCGTCGAATCCACAAAAAAATTGTAATGGGAATTATTAGCAGAAGTGCCATGGTGAAAAGAAATACCGGTAATCTCGTCCAGGAACTGAAAATCTCATGTGGAAAAAAGAAGTTCATACCAAAAAAACCGGTGATGAAGGTTATGGGCATGAAAAGGGTGGTTATGATGGTCAGGGTTTTCATCACTTCATTCAAGCGGTTATTAAGTACAGAGAGATAAGTGTCCATAGTATCGCTAACCAGGTCTCGAATATTTTCTGCGATCGAGTAAAGGCGCACCAGGTGGTCGTAAATGTCCCGGAAATAGACCTGCGCCTGCTGGTCGATAGTTGGGTAATCGTCGCGTGCCATTTTATTAAGTACTTCCCGTTGTGGACCTATCATCCGTCGCAGGTGCAGAACGGCTCTTTTAACTGCAAAGATTTGTTCAACAATTTCAGGTTTGGGGTAATTAAAAAGCTGGTCTTCGATTTGGTCGATCCATTGGTCCAGGGTTTCAACGACCGGCATATAGCTGGCAACCAGCTCGTCTACGACACGGTAGAGCAGGTGATCGGGGCCGTTCCGTAAATGGCGTGAATCGCGATGGATATTATCCCAGACCCGGGTGACTGCTTCAATTTCTTCGTCATGGTGCGTGACCAGGTAGTTTTCCCCCAGAAATACATCTAATTCAAGCGTGTCAACCTCATGGTTTTCGCCTGCCAGTACTGCATGAAGGACAATGTAAAGATATTTTCCCCAATCATCAATTTTCGGCACGTGGGCTTCTTCCAATGCATCTTCTATTGCCAGGGGGTGAAAGCCAAAGGTTTCACTGAGGATTTCCTTATCTTTTTCCGGGGGATTGCCCTGAAAATCCACCCACAACAGGCCTTCCAGGCCCTGCAGCAGAAAAGCGACTTCCATCATATCCAGGTCAGTGCGCAGTGTTTCATCTTTCGAAAAATAAATCGCCCGAATCATCATACCTCCAACAATATTTTCCCCAAACTAATCACCCCAAGCGCGCTCGTACCAGGCGGGATTTTCGACTGCCCAGCCTTCGGTATGGTTTTTTCCCAACAGATCGGTTTTTAGCTTCCACCAGGTGAAACCCTGAGCCTGAATCGGGCCGTCGATGATTTCCACAAAGGTCCCGATAGCCAACTGCCTGAGCACCGTCGATCCGATGGAAGTTTGGTCACGGATATTAAGATCGCCTCCCTCCAGGGTGATGCGGTAGATATCGCCGATGCGGAAAGCGGTCACATCCAGCGGGAAACCTTCTTCAGGAGACAGGAGTCCCTTCATCCAGACGGGAGGCTTAAAGTTCGAAGTACTGAGCAAGACTTTGCGCCAGCGTCCATCCGTCATACGCTCCTGGTCTGGAAGTGGGAATTCATAATAGGAGAATACTCCACCCTGTGCGATCTGCAGGCTGCCGTTCAACGGCACAAGCACGTAGATCCGGTTCAGGAAACCCATCCCAACTTGCAGACTGTGCTCTTGATCAGCTTTAATGTAAGAGACCATGGGGATGGGAGGCAGCTCTTGGGGATGAGAGACGACCTGCTGACCGGGAACCAGCCCGGAGAAGGCGCTTCTCTCGACCGGGCCGAGAGGAGCCTGGATCAAGTGATAATCCTCCTCACCTAACGGCACACCTTGCAGTTCTTTCTCGGCAATTGCACCCAGTTTACGAAAGTGATCCGCGAGATCCAGCAGGCTGGTGTAGCTGCTCAATAGGCTGAATGGTTGATCCGAGGTTTCTCCCACCAGGCCGATTGATTTAAGCTCCGCTACGATCCACTCGACGCGGTTCGCCAGCTTATAAAAAAATAAGGGATTGGGTTCCACGAATGCCGGTGCAGGTGGTGACGCTGGGAGAACCTGGCGGGTGCCGATTTCTGGCTTCCTGGAGACGACGTCTACGCCATGCAGCTGTGCTACCCAACTCCCCAGGGCTGTGTTCAGCTCCTTGTAATCCCAGGCTATGTTTTGCATGAAATGTGGAAACCCGCCGCTTTTGGCTGCCAGAGAAACCGTTGAGCTGTGCAGCCAGGTATCGAAGACGCTTGAATTCCATTGTGTCTCGGATTGGTTTTGCACTGCTGCCTGAATTCTCCCTAACTGGGCATGGTAGCCCTCTACGTCCATTATCCCCGTATTTTCGAGCGCTTCAATAGCCGCGGGGGAGCCAAAAGCAGCCATTAAATCCAGTCCACTGGGAAACTGGCGCAGGCTGGCTGGTGATCCAATTCGGTCGTAAATGAGTGACTGTAAAATGACTTCGTCAACAGTGAAACGACTGCCGATGAACTTCCAGGTGTGGTTTCTTTTCAGATCCAGTAATAAGGTGTTGAATGGAAATTCCGCTTGCGAATAGGGAAAAGCCTGGTTGAGACCCTGGAAGTTAAGCCAGCCGAGTTCATCTGAGATGCCCAGGATGGACAGCCTGGAACCGTACACCTGGTCCATCATCATGGCGTACTGGCGCGGTCCGAGATCATCACCTGATCCGAACAGAAAGGCCAGGGTGTCATTCACCACTCCCCAATCCTCCACTGCTGGTTTGTCTCCTGAGCTGGCTCGTCTCAAGGCCAAGCTGATGATCAAAGGTGCTTTGGATGGCAGGAAGCGTGGATCACGGTCTGATAATTTAAATCCAATGCGGCGGAACCAGGTCAGCCCACGATAGTAGTTCTCCAATGCGGGTTCATTAAAATAATGACCGACTGGATGGAACCCTGAGAAATCTTCACCAAAATACGGCATCAATACCGGCGGCTGGATATCGTGGGCGGTCATGATTTGAGTAATCTGCGCCTGTACCTGGTTAGAAAGCTCAGGGTCGAGTGCAGGCTGCGATTCCGGATCGAGCAGGCGTAAACCAACGGCGAGATAAGCAGTAGCCAGGCGGGCGTCCTCAAGGAGGTTTGCATTCTGGATGACAGGTAGATATGAGAGCACTTCGTCGAGAACGAGGCGGGTGGCTGAAATCAACCTGGGGTGAAGGTATTCCTTCTCCAGGGCTTCCCACATTTTACTGAATGACAGGTGGAAGGTATAAACCGCCGCATCGCTGGTGAGGAAATACGGCTGTCCCCTGTAAAGTGACACCCGGTTCCGGATTTCGCCGAATTGAGCGTCTCCAGTATGGATCACCAGGAAACCATACTGCCCCAGTGTGGCCCGCTGGTTGTTTGTCAAACCAGCAGCTACTTCCAGGTTTGATATGTTCTCAAGAGAAACCGGCAAATTGTAGGCTGGATCCTGGATGGAAGCAGGGACCATCAGCTCCGGGAGAATGGGTGGTTGAGTATTATATAGGTAGGCAGGAAAGGGAGGTAATTCCCCCGGTGTTATGATTTTCTGGAGGTTATCTGGCGTGGAGGTCTTACCAGGCAGGGAAGTGGGTGTTACAAGTGAGCCTGGAGCTGGATAAGCCATTGGCGTGGCACCAACCCGGGTTGAATTAAGCAGCGCTGGCGGAGTGGGAATCACCTGGCAGGCCAGGATAATGAAGAGCAGGCCAAGGATCAGAATGCGGGGTTTCACCGGACACCTCTAAAGCGCTCCATTCGTATGTACCGATAATTCTAGCATGGAAACTCCCACTGAAAGCCGTTATCCGAGGGGTCGTGTTCTACACCAAGCTTGACATATATCGAGGAAATGAATATAAAGGGAAGATACCCATGACAGTATCCTCATACGCCCGCCGTTACCTGGTGCGCTTTGAGCCGCTTGGAAGGAGCGTGTCTGTATCGCCCGGCACTACACTGCTGGATGCAGCCCAACTTGCGGGTATTGGCCTGCCTTCGACCTGCCACGGCCAGGGAGACTGCTGCGAATGCAAGGTTGAGATCATCGCAGGGACGGTTTCGAGACTTACTGACCTGGAAGAAATCTGTTTTACCGAGAGCAACTTGGTGGCAAACTACCGCCTGGCATGCTGCACGCGCATCCTGGGCGGCGTGCAGGTTCTGGTTTCAGACGGTTCTGGTCTTACGCGTTGATTTGTAGCGAAATGATGCGACAGGCGACGTCGCTGGAGCTCGAAAACCGTGCATCCGGTAGATGCCAGGAAGAACTATCCGATCAAGCGCGATGAGGATTTGGCAGGGTCAAGCGGATCGTGCGATGGCGGTGAGGGCCAGCACTAAAACGCCCAGGATCAGATTGAGTCTAAGCAGGAAGACTTCCTGCCTGCCCAAATTAACCGTTCGCTCTGACAGAGCTTCAACTGGCAGCCGGTGGCGCTGGAGTGCCAGCCGCCTCAATTTCGGCAGCAGCCCCCAGGTCAAATAAACAGATACCCCGGTCATGACCAGGAACAGCAGGTGCTTCACCAGGATGGCAGCCGCCCAGCGGTTGTGGATGGCGATAAATCCCTGGTAGTTGGGGTTTGCGCTCATCTGCACCAGCCCAGTGGCTGCCAGGACCGCCAGGCAAATCCAACCCAAAGGATCCAGGCGTTTCTGAATTCTCTCCAACAAGGCTGCGTAAGCCGTTGCATCCAGAGTCTTACTGGCAGCGGGCAGCACCAGGACCGACAGTGTGCAGATACCGCCGATCCATAATACAGTGGCGAGCATGTGCAGCCAGTATGCCAGGGTGAGTGCTGAGGCGGGGACAGACATCGGTAAGCTGTAGTTTGTCAGGGTGTCTGTGTAGGCTCTTCCCCCGGTGCGGGGACACCCGAACATAATTGGGCAGCCTGGTCGTGGGCAGTTTGGATTTCGGGATCCTGTAATATGGTCAGGGCAATAGCCAGCTGTTCCTGAGCTGTGCAAAACTGCTTCTGGTTAAGCAGCTGGCTGGCATAGCGCACGAGTGCCACGCGGTAGCGCTCACGGGCCGTGATCCCGGATTTGTCGACCAGGTTAGGTGCATGCGGCGCCACCTGGCCAAAATAATAAGCTGCCTGAGCCCAATCAAGATCCCAGAAACTGGCGCCGGTCAGGTAATAAGTCGACCAGTTCAGCAGAGACTGGCCTTCGACATCCATAATGCCGAAGCGCTGCGCCAGAGTCAGGTCGTAGATTCCACCTTCCAGGTCGGATTCGAGCAATACTTTATCCCTGCCGCGGTGGCGCAACGCCAGGAAAAGCTTGCCGTCGATTTCCACTGTGCGGAACTCCGGGTTGGTCTTGCGCAGCTGCAGGAATGCGTCGATAGCCTGCGACCACTCGCCATTGACAAGGTGCTGTTCGCCCTGGTTGTAGAGCTCTTCCACGCCGCGCAAGTCAGCGGTCGGAACAACGGTCTGTGTCGGGAGGAGCGTGGGAGTGGCGGTGGTGCTCAACTCCAACAGCACATCTGCCAGCATATTAACCGCGCCTGGATAGGAGGGATTGATCTGGATTACGTATTCAAATCGCTGACGGGCGCGGAAATAATTCCCCTGGACGTAATCATCCACGCCCAGCTCGTACTGCTCTTTTGCTGCCTGGGCGACCTGGGTGATGGCTGCGTTCTCCCGCATGGAAATCCCGGAAAGATATCCACCCAGACCCGCAAGCAATGCTATGGTTCCCAGCGCAAATAAGCCCAGCACAGAAATGAGAATCCATCTCGGCCGGCGCTTCCCAGGGCTCTCCAGGGGGGCAGGAGCTGGTGCCCGTTCCTGACTCCCGGCTGTGTCTGAGAGTGGTATTTGCTCGGCAGGCAGGCGGGCTGCCACGCGCATGGTCTGTGCGCTGTAATCCATTTCTGGTGCATCGACAGAAATCCCGTTAGGCTCGCTGCTAGGCCGTACACTGCGTCTGGTAACGCCTGGCAATGGTTCTCCATCAGGCGGCATCAACTCTTCATCGTTGATTTCGTCGGTCACAACCTGTGAGCCGTCATCAGGTCGTTCAGCTGCGTTTTGAATGAAGGCAGCCTGGGTATCTTCCAGGCCGCGGATTTCGTCTTCCTCCGGTTCCCCATTTTCCGGTTGAATATCATTGTCGTTTGGAATTTGCATGGCGAACATTATACCCTATCGGTTGGGGAGGTCTTTTCCAGGCATGGTCGCGTGATCGTCCGGATCTTTCAATCCCCCGGGAGGTATAATCCTGGTATGAGGGAATTCCGGTACCAGCACGAGATCGAAGTTCGCTATGGGGACCTGGATCCGCAGGGGCATGTAAACAACGCCAAATTCTTTACCTATGTCGAGCAGGCTCGCATCTCTTACGTGATCGATCTGGGCTTGTGGGAAGGTAAATCTTTCTTCGACATCGGCTTCATCCTGGCTGAAGCTCGCCTGACCTTTGATTCACCGATCCATTTCGGTCAAAAACCGCAGGTGAATGTGCGTGTCAGCCGGATGGGGAATAAGAGCCTGACGATGGAATACCTGCTTTTGGATGCAGAAAGCGGCGAAAAATTCGCCTCCGGAGAATCGGTCCTGGTAACTTACGATTACCGCAGCCAGACGGCCATCCCCATCCCCGAAAGTTGGAGGAAGGTGATAGAGGAGTTTGAGGGGATTACAGAAGAGAAATAAATGATAATCGACGCCTCGCTCCCACCGGTTCCACTGAAATCCGTGCCAGAAATCGCCCGCCACGCAGAAGCCCTGGGTTTCGATGCACTGTGGGGCAGCGAGACCATGCACGATCCCTTCCTGGCAGGCACCCTGGCAGCCGAGCACACCAACCGCGTGTCATACGGCACAGCGGTGGCAATTGCCTTCGCCCGCAGCCCCGGGAACCTGGCCTACACCGCCTGGGACCTGGCGCAGCAGTCCAAAGGACGCTTCATTTTAGGGCTGGGGACACAGGTCAAAGCGCACATCGTCAGGCGATTCGGAATGCCCTGGCCTGATTCGGTGGTCGGGCGAATGCGGGAGATAATACTGGGGGTGCGCGCCTTGTGGCAGACCTGGCAGAGCGGTGAGGCATTGAATTTCAAGGGTGAAACCTACAAGCTGAACCTGATGACACCGTTTTTCAATCCCGGTCGGATCGAGCATCCCCGGATCCCAATTTACATCGCCGGGGTGAACACCGGGCTGGCAAGACTGGCGGGTGAGCTGGCCGACGGTTTCCTGGTGCATCCCTTCCATTCGCCGCAGTACCTCCGGCAGGTTCTACTGCCGGCCATTTTGGCGGGAGCGGACAAAGCGGGAAGAAAGCGTGAAGATATCTTGGTTTCTACCACCGCCTTCGCCATCACTTCCCCGGAAGAAGAGGCTTTCGTACGCATGCAGATCGCTTTCTACGCCTCCACGCCATCTTACCGGCCGGTGATGGCTTTCCACGGCTGGGAGGAGATTGCTGAACAGCTTTCTGGAATGGCAGCGCGCGGCCGCTGGGGTGAGATGCCCGGCCTGATCAAAACCGAGATGCTGGCAACTTTTGCGGTGGTCACAGACCAGGCTTCCCTGGCGGGAAAGCTGTCAGAACGCTACCATAACCTGGCCGACCGGCTGGGACTGTACCTGCCCCTGGTGCCAGGAGAGCGGGACGCATTTTGGGAATGCTTTTTGGCCGGGATGAGAAACTGAAGGAAAATAACCGGGGGTGCGGCCTGATGAAGGAAGAGCTCGAGTTTATCAGCGATCGCAACCACATGGTCGAAGCACAAATCGTAGCCAGGGGAGTGCACGACCTTCTGGTTCTGGAGGCGCTGCGTCAGGTACCTCGGCACGCCTTTATCCAGCCTGAGTACCGCAACCTGGCCTACAGCGACGGACCACTACCGATCGGCAGCGGTCAGACCATTTCACAGCCGTATATCGTGGCCCTGATGACCGAGCTGATGGAGCTGAAAGGCGCAGAGACTGTGCTGGAAGTGGGCACCGGCTGCGGATACCAGGCTGCGATCCTGGCCTATCTGGCCTGGCAGGTGCACACGATTGAAAGGCACGCCTCCCTGGCGCGCGCCGCTGAAAGGCTGCTCGCCGAGCTAGGAATCGGTAACGTGCAGGTGCACACTGGTGACGGCTCGCTCGGACTTCCGCAGTTCGCCCCCTTCGACGCGGTGATGGTGACCGCAGCCGCGCCGCACGTGCCGCCGGCGCTTTGCGATCAGCTTAAAGAAGGCGGTCGGCTGGTGATCCCGGTGGGGGGGCGCGGCGGCCAATACCTGGAACGCTGGCGCCGGAAAGGAGCGGACTTTAACCAGGAGCTGGTGATCCCGGTGGCTTTCGTCCCGCTGGTGGGTGAACAGGGCTGGAAGGACTGAGTTGAATCGAGCGTAGAAGACCTCACAGGTTTCAGAAAACCTGTGAGGTCTTTGAGTCAATTAATCTAGTGCTGGCTGGTCGTTACGAAGATCATCGGCCGACGCCTGGTCTTATTATACAAAAAGCTCTTGATAGTTGGCTCCAGGTCGGCCTCGAGATCGACATCGCCGCGTTTGATGACATCCTTCACCAAATTGCGGGTGGCGTCCATCAGGTCGGCTCCGTTGCCGGTGTAGATGAAGCCGCGCGTGATGATCTCCGGATCTTCACGCAGTCGCTTCGTCTTGCTGTCGATGGTCAGGTTGACCAGCACAAAGCCGTCGCGTGCCAGGGCTTCGCGCTCGCGCATCACGGTGGGACCGACATCTCCCACTCCCGCGCCGTCCACGAAGATGTAGCCACCGGGCAGGCGCTCACCCAGGCTCATCTCGCCATCCTTGAATTCCACAACCTGGCCGTTCTCGATCACCGAGATGTTCTCGTCGGGGATGCCCACCTGGCGGGCGATGTTGGCGTGTTGTTTGAGGTGGCGCAGCTCGCCGTGAATGGGGATGAAGTACTTGGGGCGCACCAGGTGCAGCAGCAGCTTCATCTCCTCCTGGCTGGCATGCCCTGAGACGTGCACCGGGGCGATGTTCTCGTAGATCACGCTGGCACCGCGCCGGAACAACCGGTTGATGGTGCGGTAGACGCTCTCTTCGTTGCCGGGGATGGGGTGCGATGACAGCACTACCGTGTCTCCCTGGGCGATGTCGAACTGGCGGTTGGTGCCGGTGGACAGCCGGCCCATGATCGATGTGGGTTCGCCCTGCGTGCCGGTGGACATCAGCACTACTTCCCGGTCTTTCAAGTTCAAAGCCTGTTCCACCGGGATCACCAGGTCGTCCGGCAGGTCGAGATATCCCAGCTTGCGGGCCATTTTGGCGTTGTCCTGCATGCTGGTGCCGACGAAGGCCATCTTGCGGTTGTACCGAGCTGCAACGTTTCCCACCTGCTGCATGCGTGAGATCAGTGAGGCGAAGGATGCGATGATGATGCGCCCCTTGGCGTTGCGGAAGACCTCGTCGAAGGCCGGATCGATCACCCGCTCGGAAGGAGTCCAGCCGGGACGGTCGGCGTTGGTCGAATCCGCCAGCAAGGCCAGCACGCCGCGCTTGGCCAGCTCGGCCAGCTTGGCATAGTCGGTCGGCCAGCCGTCCACCGGGGTATGGTCGAACTTGTAGTCGCCGGAGTGGATCACCAGCCCGGCGGGGGTGGTGATGCCCAGCCCCACCCCGTCGGGGATGGAGTGGCAGACGTGGAAGAATTCCACCTGGAAGGGGCCGATGTTGGCCATTTCACCTGCCTGCACGGTGTGCAGCTTGATCTTGTCCAGCAGGCCGCCGCGCGACAGCTTGAGCTCCACCAGCCCGCGCGTCAGGCGCGTGGCATAGACCGGGGCGTTGACCTTCTCCAGCAGGTGGTAAATGGCGCCGGTGTGGTCTTCGTGCCCGTGGGTGATCACCACGCCGCGCACCCAGCTGTATTTGTCGTCTAAATAATGAAAATCAGGGATGATGTAATCGATCCCCAACATGTCGTTTTCGGGAAACATCAACCCGGTGTCGACGATTAATATATTTTCGCCGTATTCATAGGCCATCATGTTCTTACCGACTTCCCCTAATCCCCCCAGGGGGATGATGCGTAATTTCTTGTCACTCATTGTTACTTACCTTAATTCTTATCCTTCTATTGTCATTGCGAGGAGGCCTTGCGAAGAAGAAATCTCCTCTGAGTATTATTTACCGGCGTGCATGATTTCTTAATAATAAAAAAAACCCTGCCACGAGTCAGCCGGCCAGGGCTTGATCTTGCGCTAGTGCAGTTTTTTGAACATGCTCAACGAATTCGATTGCCCGCTAACCTTTTGCGGCCCTACAGGCTGGAGAATTCCAGCCGGCGAACGCTTTTATGCTAACTGAGGAGGATTGTAGCATGGATAGGGGGAAATGTCAAAGAAATATTGGACTGGCACGGAAAACCTAGGGAGCGATGACGGTCACCAGCGAATCTGTTACACACCCGTTGCCATTTTTAAGTGTTTTCTTCTTCAAGAATGGACGATCTAACGCACAAGATTCTTTGACTACGGAGCGTAAAAACCGATGAGCCGTTATTCCTCAACCTTGCGCACCTTCACATTGATCCTGGTGCTTGTGATGGTCACGGGTTGTTCGACGTTGATCCCCCAACCGACCTCAACGACCACGGACTCTCCCACTTCATCTTCAACACCTGAGCCGTCGCCAACCGCCAGCCTCACCTACACCCTCACGCCAACCCGAACATTTGCCCCTACACCAACCCTGAGGCGGAGGGCGACGCGCACACCCACGCCGGCCGTTGAAGGCCCGGTAGTGGGCGGTGAATGGTGGAGCCACGAGCAGTCCTCCGGAACTTTTCCTGCTCCACTACTTACCTTCCATGTTATCGCATGCAAAGTCGGCCCGATCAGTGTCTGGGCATTCCCCGTCCCGGGTGAGCTCTACGTGATAATGAATGCTGGTGCAGCTCCTATCATCGACGGCAAGTTCTCATATACGCAAACCGGGGGTAGCGGCAGTTTGATCATCGCAGGCGAGTTTTCCTCGCCCACCACAAGCCAGGGAACCATCACCTTTACTAAAGGTTTTTTTCTACATAGATGTCACGGTGAACAGGGAAGTCGTCGTACACTGGACATCCTCACCAGGCGGTTGACACTTACGATGACCGGTCTTCATCCTCCAGGCTGAGCAGGCGAACATCTTCAAGATCCACTTCTCGACCAGAGGCTTTCTTTGATTTGATCAGATCGCGTTTGGAGAGAATATAAAATTCCTGTCCTTGATAGCTTATCGTTTCTCGATTCTGCCAGGCATCGCCGAATTTCAAGCCAGGGGTTGCGGTCTGCACATCGATGCGGACTCTGTCCTGGAAGATCGTGATCTCGTTTGCCAACAGCCCTTCAACCGATATCAAAGCGGCTGTCCCCAGGCCAGCTACTGTAAAGGCATCCAGCAGACTCTGTGCATTTCTGGGTGTGGCTTCTATCAGGATGTCAAGATCAAATGTGGCGCGAGGAACGCCGTGCAAAACCGCGGCAATGCCACCGATCACGACATAGCGCACATTATGTTGCCTTAAGGACGCGAACACGTCCAGCAACCGGTTGAGCATCCTTTAGCTCCATCAGTTTCGGGTTGATCTCCAGGATCAGGTCTGTGAAATTACACAACAGCTCTGCCCGTTCTTCGATCGAAAGCGATTGAAACCAGCGCGCTTTTTCTATTGGATCTTCTGTATGGCGGTCGTGAGAAATGGAAAGACGCATTATGGAATTTCCAGCTGAAAACTCGAATGGTAGAATGATTTTACCATCACAAGCATCAAGTTACTTCTTCCCTTTGGCCATCTTCTCTGCTGCTGGCAGGTTGCGCAGTGGAGCCCATGCACTGATGCCTGACGCAGGATCAAATTCGCTCTACCTCCGCCACCACAGAAGCAGCAGCGCCAGCATGAAGTACAACACTCCCTGCATGGTCAGAACTACCCAGGTGGTGATGACCCGGCCGGCTGAGTGCCTGTAATCGCCGTCTTTGTTTTCAGCATTTCCACCCGGGAGCAGCCTGGCCCGGGAAGCAGAACACTGCACCTGCCTGGATTGTGCTCCGCTAACAGGGTCCTGGAATTCGACGACCTGGCAGGCCATGCCCCGGCTGTTCAGCTTAGGCAGGTCGACGGTCGAGCCTATACCCACGGTTGTCCAATAGGTGGGAGTCATCTGCGGAATCATCGGGTTATCGATCTGAAAAAGTGTGCCATTCAGGATGATCTGCGCAAACAGCTGGATCAATACCACGAACAGCACCAGCTCCGTGGAAGGCATGATAGTTGAGATCAGCAAGCCCAAGGTGATACCCGCCAGCATACCAAGGTAGAAAGTGATGAACAGCTCCAGCTGAGCACTATTCCCAAAGACCGCACCGGGAACGTCCATGTCTACCCCAAACAACTTAAGAATTACCAGCATGCTCAGCACGTGAAACACCGCCACGCCGGCCAGGACGAGAAATTTGGAGAGCAGGTAAGAGAGCACCTTCAGGTTCACCGCCCTCTCACGCTGGAAGATCGCTTTTTCTTTTACGATCTCGAATGCGGCGATGAACGTCCCTGCCTGCACGATGGCCAGCGCCACCATGTTGACCAGCTGGCGGGCGCCGGCGATGGGAATGTACAGGATTTCGGCATCTGCCTCACCGGGGGTTTTGTCTTTAAGCTGCTCCCTGTGATAATCTTCGATCTCGCCATACGTGTCTAGCTGAGGCGAGTCGTAGGTTACCTCCCCCTTGAAGGCATAGGGTTTGCTGACTCCTCCGAACAGGATCCCGATGACGGGAACGATCAACAGCAGGGTCAGCAAAGTGCGCATATCGAAACGGATCAGGTCGATCTGCCGGCGAGCCAGCACCAGGGTCTGCCGCAGGAACGAGTCGCGCGAGCGCGGCGGGTACTTTTTTCGAGCCTGCGGGGAGGCAGCCCCCGCATCCAGCCTCTGCTGGCGGTCGGAGATGTATTTCTGGAAGTATGAAGACTGGCGGAAATGCTCGGCCCACAGAGCTCCAGAAGACAGCTTATGCCCCTTGCGGGAGGCCTGCGAGTAAAGTGGCTTGATTTCCAGAGAGGGAAATTTGCCCTGGGCTGGGTCGATTTCCTGGCTCAGTTTCAGATAGATATCTGCGAAGTCGCGCACGTTGTAGAACTGCAGGGCGTCGTCCGGAGAGCCGTAGAATACCAGCCGCCCATCCGCCAGGAAGGCCACCTGGTCGCACTGGTCGATATTCGCCGTGGCATGGGTGACCAGAACGACCGCCCGCCCTTCGTCTGCCAGGCGAGCCAGGTCGTACATCATTTTCTTCTCGAGGCCAGGATCCAATCCCGAAGTGGGCTCGTCCAGGAAGAACAGCGCCGGGTGTGCCAGCAGCTCGACGGCGATGCTGACCCGCTTGCGCTGCCCGCCGCTCAACACGCGCACCGGTTTGCGGGCATGCTCCAGCATGTCGACCGATTTCAAGGCAGCCTGGATGCGAGCTTCGATCTCCGGTCGGCGGGCATCCGGCAGGCGCAGCCTGGCGGCGTACCACAGTGCCAATTGCACAGGTAAAACCAGGTGGATGATATCGTCCTGGGGGACGTAGCCCATCTGCGTGCGGTACAGGTCCAGCCTGGGGTACAGCGGCTCGCCGTCGATCAATATTTGTCCCAGCGTGGCGGGCTCATAGCCGTTCAACGCCTTCAACAGGGTACTTTTTCCAGCCCCGCTGCCCCCCACCAGAGCCACGAACTCCCCCGGATTAATGGTCAGGTCGATATCCTGCAGGATGAGCTTATTCTTTGGCACAACTCGCCCAAGCCCCAGCATGTCGATTCGGTAGCCCAGGTTCAACGACTGGGATAAACTCTGGCTGCGGGCATCATAGGTCAGCCGGAATGTCCCGATCTGGATGCTGTCAGAGTCGCGCAATGGCACCGGTATTTTCTTGATCCGCCGCCCGTTGACAAAGGTACCGTTGGTGCTGCCCAGGTCGCGAATCGTGAATCCGGCAGCTGCTTTTAAGAGCATGGCATGCCGGTAAGAGACTGTCGGGTGGTTCAAGGGCAGGAAGCTGTCGGGAGCGCGACCGATGACCCCGCTGGTCATATTGGATAGATTGATCTGGCCCAGGGATAGGCGCCCGTGTGCCTCCCAGCCTTCCAGCTCCAGGTTCAGGGTGACCCAGTTGCCCTGCAGGTCGCCGATGCGGATCACATCCCCCAGCAGCAGCTTGTGCGGAGTTCCTGGAGTTATGCGCTGACCGTTGATCAGCGTTCCGTTGGTGCTGTTCAGGTCGGTGATCGTAAAGGCGCCGCTGGAGGTTTCCAGTACTAGATGAGTTCCTGACACGGTCTGGTGGTCGACGATGATGTCGTTGCCAGCATTGCGCCCCACACGCAGGGTGCTTTTGTCGAGCGGGTATTCCTGCTCGGCGCCGCCCATCCAGCGCACTACCAGTATGAATTTGCCTGTTCTCGCCGGGCGAGCCGGAGGTTTACCGTCGGATCCTGTGTTGATTGGGTGAGTGGGACTTGGCAGGTGTACCAGAGACTGACCGCAGCTCAGGCAGAATTTTGCATCCGAGCGGTTCGCAGTGGCGCAGTTCCAGCATAAAATTCTGCTGGCAGGCTGGCGATCTTCCGGCAGCCCCGATAACGCTTTCCCACACCTGGCGCAGAATTTAGCTTGGGCAGTGTTCGTCCAACCGCAGTTCGTACAGGTGTGATCAGCCAAGCTCAGCCACGTATTTCACCTGTTCCCACCGGCTATCTTCAACGCTGCCGGCATCCCGCGCAGCGAAGCCATGGCCCAAATGCCGGCTGCCGGCAAGAGTGCCAGGAAAGTGAAGGCTCACTGCCAGCCAAATAAACCCTGCAGGGTGGGTATCAGGCGAATGGTGATCCTGTAATAAACCAACCAGCAACACTGCCAGCGAAAGCAGGAGCGGGATGCTCCATTTTCCTACCAGATATTCACCATTGGTTTGGTCCAACGAAAGAGGGTCTCCGTTCGCGAATAAATCCCACAACTACGATCTATTATAACAGCATTCCCGGCCTCTGGTCGGAGGCCGGGATTTTTCTGATTTCTACGGACCAATCGATCCCCAACTTCGACTGATCACGTATTACTGAAACCTCTCTTCTAGTACTCCGGCATCGGAGGCGGTGCCGCTTTTTCCTTTTCGGGGATGTCGGTGATCAGAGCTTCGGTGGTCAGGATCATGGCAGCGATCGAAGCTGCGTTCTCCAGCGCGCCGCGGGTCACCTTGGCGGGGTCGATCACGCCGCCATCGACCATATCTCTGTATTCTTCCTTAAGCACGTCATAGCCAAAGCGCAGGTTCTTTTTGCTCTTCTGGGCCTGGCGAACGCCTTCCAGGATGACGGAGCCTTCTTTGCCAGCGTTTTCGGCGATCTTGCGCAGCGGCATTTCCAACGCTTTGCGCACGATATTGACGCCGATCTGCTCGTCTTCGCCTTCCATCTTCAGGGCTAACAGGGCTGGGATAGCGTTGATCAGCGCCACACCCCCGCCGGGAACGATACCTTCTTCGACTGCTGCACGCGTGGCAGACAGGGCGTCTTCGACACGGTGCTTCTTTTCCTTCAGCTCGGTCTCGGTGGCTGCTCCGACGCGGATGATCGCCACGCCGCCCGACAGCTTAGCCAGGCGTTCCTGCAGCTTTTCCTTGTCGTAATCACTGGTGCTCTTATCGATCTCGACGCGGATTTGCTCGATGCGGCCTTTGATCATGGCTTGATCGCCCTTGCCGCCGATCACGGTAGTGTCGTCTTTGGTGACTACGACCTTCTCACAGCGGCCCAGGTCGCTGATGGTGGTGCTTTCCAGCTTGCGGCCGGTCTCTTCGGAGATTACATTCGAGTTCGTCAGGACTGCGATGTCCTGCAGCATGGCCTTGCGGCGGTCGCCGAAGCCGGGGGCTTTAACGGCTACCACGTTCAGCATGCCGCGCAGCTTGTTCAGCACCAGGGTAGCCAGCGCCTCGCCGTCGATATCCTCGGCGATGAGTAAAAGCTCGCGCTTCCCCACCTGCACCAGCTTCTCCAGTACGGGGACGATGTCGGTGGCGGCGGAGATTTTCTTGTCGTGGATCAGCACGTAGGGCTCAGCAATGCTGGCTTCCATGTGCTCGGGATCGGTGATGAAATAGGGGGAAATGTAGCCGCGATCGAACTGCATACCTTCGACGTACTCGGTCTCGAACTCCAGACCCTTGGACTCTTCGACGGTGATTACGCCGTCTTTACCGACCTTGTCCATCACCTCGGCGATCAGCTCACCGATGACGCGGTCCTGGGCGGAAATCGAAGCCACGTTGGCGATTTCCTCTTTGGTGGACAGCTCGATGGCCTGCTCGTTGATTTTGTCAGCCACAACCTTGGTGGCGGCTTCGATGCCGTGCTTGAGCAGCATGGGATTGGCGCCGGCAGCCAGGTTCTTCATACCTTCAACTACGATGGAATGCGCCAGGACAGTGGATGTGGTGGTGCCGTCTCCGGCGATGTCGTTGGTCTTGGTGGCGGCTTCCTTGAGCAGCTGGGCACCCATGTTCTCAAACGGGTCTTCCAGCTCGATCTCTTTCGCCACAGTCACGCCGTCGTGGGTGATGGTGGGCGAGCCGAATTTCTTATCCAGGGCCACGTTGCGGCCTTTAGGGCCCAGGGTGGTGGCGACTGCCTCCGCCAGGATTTCCATACCGCGCGACAGGCGGCGTCGTGCATCTTCAGCAAAGATTAATTGCTTGGCCATAGGTCTTTACTCCTTTATCTTTTCAATGAATATTATTCAATTACGATTGCGAGCAGGTCGCTTTCGCGCATGATCAGCAGCTTCTTGCCTTCTACCTTGATCTCGGTGCCGGCGTACTTGGCAAACAGAACCGTATCGCCTTCTTTGACGTCCATGGGGATGCGCTTACCGTCTTCATCCCGGTCGCCAGGTCCCACCGAGAGCACCTTGCCTTTCTGCGGCTTCTCTTTAGCTGTTTCGGGAAGCACGATACCGCCAGAGGTGATTTCTTCTTGCTCGTTCGGTTCGATCACCACGCGGTTTCCTAAAGGTTTGAGAGACATTGACATATTGACCTCCAGAGATTTGATTTCAACTGCTTACATAGTTTCGGGTTAGCACTCGATTAAGAAGAGTGCTAACCGCCGCAGAATAATACCCAATTAATCCGCAGGAGTCAAGAGGCTGGAGGGGGGATTCTTACAAAAATCTTATACTTGGGCATACCCTCTACCAGGGCAGACCCTCTACCAGGGCATGCCCGCAGATGGGGTTTCGGTGGGCATGGGGGTGATGGTCGGCACCGCCACCTGCCCGCCCTGCAAGCGGTTGCAGATGCCTTCGCTGTCTTCGATGATGCTGAGCAGGGTGGGGTCGCTGCCGTAAGCCAGGCGGGTCTCTTCGAGCACCTGCATGGCTTCCGGGCAGTAGTTCTCATTGGGACGGCTCAGGAAGGCCAGGTTGGTGCCATATTCGACGTAATAATAGGCTACTGAAAAACTGGTGAGCGGCAGTCCCTGTACTTCGGTCTTGCCCATCTCGTTTTCTTCGGCGGTGCAGCCGCGCACGGCGCACTTCAACAGCGACATGGCGCCTTCGTAGTTGCGCGCCCGGCGGAAGATGATCCCCAGCTGACCGTAGGTCTGGGCATTGGTCGCATCGTATTCCAGGGCCTTTTCGGCGTTGATCGAGGCGGCAAAGAACTGGCCGATCTGGGTGTAGGTGCGGGCGATTTCGATGAAGGGCAGCGGGTTCTGGATGCCCAGCTGCTCGTTGATCTTGGCGGCGCGGTCGAAGTAATCCAACGCCCGGTCGTAGCAGCTCTCGGCCAGTGACTGGCTGCAGATGCCCTCGCGGTAGTTCTGGCCGATGCGGATGTACAGGAAGGTCATGTTGGGATTGATGCGGGCGGCTTCCTGGTACTGCTGGATGGCGCTGTTGTACTTACCCAGGGTTTCCAACACGTAACCGTACACGCGGTGGGTGTCCATCGATTCGGGATCCAGGGCGGCAGCCTGGGCGGCGTATTTTTCGGCCTGGGTCCATTTTTGCTGGTCTGCCAGGATTTCGGCGTAATAAGCCAGGGCGCGGGCATTCTCAGGGTCGAGCTGGAAGGCGCGCGAGGCTTCACGCTCGGCTTCGCCCAGCAGCTCCACCCGCCGCTCTGCACCCATGAGCGGAGTGTAGGCGTACCAGTCCAGCACGAAGGCGCGGATGGCGCGCACCGTGCTGTCATCCGGCGCCAGCTCGATGGCCCGGGCGGAGGATTCCATGGCCTCTTCCAGGCGCGCGATCTTCTCCTGGTCGTTGCGCAGCATGCTGGAGGAATAGGTCTGGATGCGCGCCAGCTCGGCCCAAATCTGGGCGTTCTCAGGCTCGGTCTGTAGGGCAGCCTGGTAGGCTTCGATGGCGTCATTGACTGCCGGGGCCTCAGGAGTTTCGTTGCTGGGATCGTCCAGCCGGCCGGCCTCGAAATAAGCCTGAGCCTCCAGGAAGTAAGACTCGGCCATGCGGGTGGGCGTGGGCGTCGGCAGCAGGGGCGAGATGATCTGGCCCCGCTCGATGCCCATCAGCACCCATACACCGGCAAGGATCAGGCTGATCAGCAGGATCACCCGGTAGAAGTTATTGCCGCCGCGCGCAGGGCGGAAGGAAGGTCGCTTACCCGTAAATTGACGTTCCATGGCTTATTTCACGGCTCGGGTGTCTCGGTAACCGCTGGCTCTTCGGTACCTGCCACATCGGTCCCTGGCTCGGCGGTAGTCTCTCCCAGGCTCTGCTGGCAGAAGGCGATGCCTTCAGTGGCGTTGTATACGGCGATGTCGTCGGCCGGGACGCCGGTGAGCAGGGCCTGGAAGATCGGAATGGCCTCGCCGCAGCGGTTGCTGCGCGCCAGGGCGAAGCCGTAATACCAGTAATATTCTTCCACACGCCCGTATTCGAGCGGCAGGCCTTCCACCGGCTGGCCGTCGGAGGACATGCCGCCGCGCACCGCCAGGTTGAGGTGGTCGATGGCGTTATCATATTCTTCATTCTTGTAGTAGACCACGCCCAGGTTGCCGTGCAGGCGCGCGTCGCTGGGGTCAACGCGCAGCGCTTCTTCGGCGTACTGGCCAGCCTGGGCATAGCGGCCGTCGGCGAAGTAGGCGCGCGACAGCTCGGTGAGAGCGATGGTGTCGGTGGGGTTGAGGGCGTAGGAAGCGAGCAGGGATTCCTGCGCCAGGTCGAGCTGGCCGAGGGCTTTGTAGGTCACTCCCAGGTACAGGTGCAGGTCGGCGATGTTCTTGTTGATAGCCAGGGCGGCCTGGAATTCCTGGGCAGCTTCTTCCAGGTTCTGGGTGTTCAGCAAGACGATGCCGCGCGCCCGGTGCGCTTCCAGCAGGTTCGGATCCAGGGAAAGGGCCTTCTTGGATTCGTCGGCAGCCTTCTCGTACAGCTCAAAGTTGCCCTGGTTGGCCAGGATTTCGGCCAGATAGGCATGCGCCAGGGCGTTGTCGGGGTCCAGGGTTAACGCCTTCTGGATCTCGAGCTCGGCGTCAGAAGTGTTGCCCTTGAAGCCCTGCGCCCAACCCAGCACGGCGTGCGCCAGGGGGTTATCGGGATTCTTGAGCAGGGCGTTCTGGGCGTTGGTGATGGCTTCGTCGTATTCACCCAGGAAGACCTGGATGCGGGCCAGATTGATATAGTTGGAGGGGTTGGTGGGGTCGGAGTCGATGGCCTGCTTGTAGGCGTCGATGGCCTGGGGCATCTTGCCGGCCCGCATGTTCTCCTCCGCCAGGTTGACGAAGGATTCCGGGCTGCGGGTGATGGTAGGGGTGGGGATGAAGAGTGGCGGGGTGGCGGGAACGACCACCTGGTTGACGTACAGGGCTCCCCCGATGAGCGCCAGGAGCAAGAAGACGCGCCATAGAGGCGGCCGTTGAGTGCGGCGCGTCATGTTCCAACGATTGCCACGCAAGTACATGCTTTCATCATACCATTTTTAAGAAAGTGAAGTCAAGACGGGCAGTGGTTAGATGAAGACAGACTAATCCGCTGTGGTTTTCGAGACCTCACAGGTCTCGGAGACCTGTGAGGTCTGTTTGGGATCAGGGAAACCGGCCTAACCGATACGTTTTGATAATTGTGAATTAAGGTTTGCAGGTGGAGGGAAAGGGATTTTAAGACACGAAGCACACAAAGAACACAAAGTCTATTTGTTGGGGGCTTCCTCAATTCAAATAGGAGGTCATAATGAATATGGAAAGAAAAATCGGGGAAAAATGATTATTAGAATGGAGGGGTGTCAAATGGGCAAAGTCTGGCTTGTTACGGTCTCCGGGATTGTCGTGGCAACTTTTCTAGTCGGATGTTCGCAAGCACCGCTCCGAATTCCCGGCCTCAGCAAACCGACCGAAACTCTGATAGGTACACCAGTACCTTCAGCTACGGAAACACCTGCCCCCACTTTCACCTCAGTGCCAACCATAACTCCCACGCCGCTTCCCACCCCGACGATACCGACCTATATAATTGAGGGATGCTCTTTGAGGATCTGAACTACAACGGTTTGCAAGATGAAGGCGAGCCACCGGTTACAGGGGTGGAGCTTTGCCTGGACGTGAACATAGGCTGCACACCAGTTGACGAGGATGGCAGATTTGTAATCGCCTCTGGAAATGACAATCCCTATGTTTTGCTGAAACAGCCGAAGCTGGAGGGAGGAAAAGTACTATATCAACACTGGTCTATTTATAAGAGCCAGAAGGTAATCCCTGCCTTTGAGAAAATAAAAGAGCAAGTTCTGGATGATATTTTTAGAAAATCCACTCTTTACACGATTGATATATTTGCTAACCAAATCAACCAGATTGGACTAATTGAAAATGAAAATATAAAAGGTCTATGCCCGGTAGACATGGAAACACCCGGTGTGTATTTCGCGTTTGAATTTGGCCATATCAAAACAAATGGAGAAAGACATAAGGGTATTGAAATAGGTGGCAAACAATACACGCTGCATAAAGCACCGGATAATGGTACAGGAATCCGTTTAGGTTTTGATGATCATGGTGGGTTGTTCTTTCAATTTACAATGGAAACAGGCAAGTGGATTTTTCTAGATCATCTGGATTTTTCTTATAATGATTATGCGACATTGCGCTTTTTTGGGATAGACCCTTCTCTTTTCTATGATAGCGATGGAAAACTAAAAACAAATGTTCGAGATGAGAATTGGATAGCGGTTAAAAATGTAGAGCTATTCACAGGACAGATATTGCCTCTTTATATGAGCTGTACAGGCAATCCACAGGGGTTCGTTCATACGCATGTAGCTATTTATCCTCAACTTGAGAATCCATGCCTGTACCTTGATTATTGTGAATAGTGACAAGAGATAATTCCGATACGTTCAAGAAGGGCTTGTTTTTGATAAGTTCAAAGGCAGTTGTGTCTGTATTGCTGGCAGGCTGCTCAAAGGTGTGGCCTTGAACACCCGGGTAAATTCCTCAACCAAAAAGTTGAACAAGCTAAAGCATGTCCTACAACAATAAAAAGAATGGACAAGCTCAAGCTTGTCCTACCCAACGCCTAATCCAACTTTCCCCCTTAAAATCCCCCCACGGGCGATTGAATTTCGCCACTGTTTCTGCTAATATCCTCTCACCGGCTCAATTTCAACTCGCGATTCATCCAGGTCAGGAATGCCGTACATTGCCTGCAGTCTGCTCGAGATCTTCAGCGTCTTAATTAATCTAATTCCTGGCGAATTGTATCGATGTTCTTTTTTTATTATATTTAATCAAAAATCCATCCCTCCAAATGCTTATCCTGGAGTCCTCTTGCCCTCTATTCTCGATTATTAAACTTAATCCCCAACTCTCTAATCTCCCTTTCGTTTCAAATCGTTTTTTATGGAACGAATCCTTGCTTCACAAATCTCCAAAGAATCCGTTGCGTTTGTCTTGTGATAGTCCGACGTTGC
>Ga0154795_1132_pt2 | contig 27325 bp, 24 predicted proteins | sample Rifle2008BG16ft_FD_105803 | JGI IMG/M metagenome (GOLD analysis project Ga0154795, IMG submission 105803) | Chloroflexi bacterium RBG_16_54_18 | reverse complement strand
TTGCTCAGTTGAGACAATTTATCGCGGTTCATCTACTACCAGCCTATGCATATATTGCATTTATTATGCCAGGCTGTGAGTAGATACTGTCAAGGGGAAGGAATCTGCGATTGATCCGGGGGGATAAAGCTTGAAGAGGGAGTGGAAGGCGGACGTGAATAGAATCCCTGGTTTCCCACGAAGCGTAAATATGTCACCATGCCAGGAAAGATTTCTGCATAAATGCTGTAAGAATTCTCTTCATAATCTGTCGTGATAAGATAATTCCCAGCAGGTAAATCACCGATTACCATGTTTTCCTTGTAGTAGGGATCGCTGTTTACTCCCCCGCCAGCGTACGTGACCACTGACCAGTGCTGATCCGAGGAGAGCTTGCGAATGTGAACCGCTTGTTTCATCAGCGGTTCACCGTTTGTTTCCATGATACGGGCAGCGATTATCCCCCATCCCTGGGGTGGTGTCAGCCAGAGCTCCGGATTCCTGGTAACAAAGAAATCGTTTTCGCCAATTCGGACTTCGAAATGTAAGTGTGGGCCGGTTGTTTTTCCTGTCTCTCCTACCAGACCGATAACATCTCCACCATTCACAATGTCCCCGCGCTCCACATGGATAGCTTCCAGGTGCCCATATATTGTATAAAGCGCACTTCCCTTGTATCCAAAATCATGTTTGATGGCAATCGCCAGGCCGTATGGGTCGCTAAATTTCTCAGATTGAAAATACAGTCCATATCCTTCCCAGATCACCGTCCCCGAGCCAGCAGCCATGACAGGGGTTCCTGTCGGCGCGGGGATATCGATTCCCGTGTGGATGAAACTCTCGATAAATGTACCTCCGTAGCGGTAATGTGCCAGAGGCCAGTTAATCTCATTTGCTCCGATCGGCCGTGAAAAATAGAAGTGATCATTGGGTGTTGGTTCCCAGGGCGTCGGGTATAGTGGTGGGCGCCAAATGGTGATCGGCGCTACTGCCAGGGTGGGAAAGGCGAATCTCATCGGAGTAGGGACAATGGTCGCAGGCGTGGTAGGTAAGGGGTCTGCAGGGAGCAGTGAAGTTGATATAAGCCTCTTTTCCTGGAAACTTGATTTGTCCCCGAGCGAGATTGAAATTGGGTCGGGTGCAGGGTAGATCGAAGGCGGTATGACTGGTGCTTTACTCCCGCAACTTTGACACAATATTGCAAGTATGAAAAGGATAAAGTTACGTTGAATTACGCTTCTGGCGAGTAAGTCAACGCTCCAGTCTCGTCGATGGAGTCTCATCGTTAATTCGAGGTCGGGGTAGCAGTTGGAGGATATTGGGTGGAAACAGCCGGGTTATTTTTGATTTCGGAAGTCTGCGTCGGTGTCTTGCTCGGCCAGCGCGTGTTGGTCGGAGTTGGGGTGCGTGAAAGCCAGGGGGTTCGGGATGGTGTGACGGTGCGCGTAGGAGTAAGAGTCGGGGGTGGTGGGTTAGTGGGGGAGGGGATAGGGGTGATTGTATTCAATGCTTCACGAGGGTATATTTGCAGCATGGCAGACAACCAATCAAGCCCTCCTGTATTGGCAAATTGGTCAAACCGGATGGCTGAAAACGCCATTTTCCACGTGGAAAGAGCAGGCAGTCTGTCCCACCCGTATGCTGCTGCCAGCTGGGTAACATCCAGCCAATAGCCGAAAGGAATTTCTTCCTTCTTCCCACCCTGTTCATAGGCGATCGGATCACCTGACACCCGGGCGAATAAGTTCCACGGGTGGGATTTCAACGGAACTCCCTGTGTGCCGTCCTGAAACCTGGCACGCAGGAAAACCCTCCAATAGGTTTGTGGTCCATAATCTTCGCGCACCACGACGACCCAACCCGCATTGATTGGCGCCGGGATAAACCGGAATGCCCGCCCTGTATAAGCCCAATCCTCATTCATTCCAGGACCCAGAAAAGCAGTCAGAGGCACATAAGCCTGATCAAGGGCACCCAGGAAATCCCATCCGACCTCGCCCGAGACTCTTACCCTCAGCGCCTGGAATGAATCATCCACCAGATCCTGGAGCATCAGGTCTGGAGGTTCGATGCCATCCAACTTAACCAAGGCAGCCCTGCCTCTTGATTGGCTTTCATTTTCTGAGAGCATCTCCTGCCAGACCGGTGTGGGTGTCTCCATGGAAACCGATGCTACCGCCGGAGGGAAATCACCAGGAATCCCTTTTCTTCCCCAGGAAAGACCAGAGACCGGCCCGTACAAGGACATTATTGGCAAAGCAAGGCTGGGAAAGCTCATGTTATAACCGGTCAGATAGGTCTGGTTGGGGGTTGAAATCACGGTGAGCAGAGCTGCACTGTCGGGGCTCCACACGGCCCACGCACCATTATTTATCATTTGCGGTCTCAGCTCGGGGTGGGTAAGATCCCAGGTCATGATGTTCTGCAAACCATCATCCGTTGACATCGTCCACAGCAGCATTTCCCCAGCTGGTGACCAGCTGGGATGTGTCTCTGTTGAACGCGTGTTCCTGCTGATATTTTCGAAGCGATTTTCAATTTTATCCAGGTCGGCGATCCAGATATCCTCAGATTCACTTCGATCCGATACGAAAGCAATTTTTCGACCCTTTGGAGACCAGGCTGGAGAATGGTCAGCCGCAGGATCGTTTGTCAGTCGGATCGGTTCTTGTGATCCGTCGATAGGCTTTACGAAGATTTCAAAATCACTTCCCGTAGCTCCTGGCATGTAAGACTCATATGCCAGCCATAATCCATCAGGAGACCAGCTGGGGCTCCCATCAAATTCTGGTGAGAATGTTAAGCGGTTGGTCTGCCCATTTTCCAGGTCCAGGGTATACAGCTCCCAGTAGCTATCTCGATTGGAAGAAAAGGCCAGCATTTTTCCGTTCGGGCTGATAGCAGGGTGAATATCATGCCATTCGCCGGATGTGAGTCGATAAATTGGGAACCTGCCGGGCTGGTAAGCAAAAAGGTGCGTGTAGCTATTTTCGTCGATTGCTAAAACTACAAAACTTTCATCCAGCGGTTCGAAAGGGAAGGTTGAGATCGAGGTCGAAGTCGAGAAAGCATTTTGATAGAGCAAATCCTGGGGTGAAGGAGTCGATGTAGGAGTGAGCGAAGGTAATAAAGTTTCGAAAAGCATCAGTCTCTCAGCTGCCTGGGCGCTCATCGGATTAAGCGAAGATTGTGGTCGAGATGAAATTACTGGCCAGGTAGCCAGGATCGCGAGGATGAGCATTAAGGTCGATAGAGCCAGAACTCCGCCCCTGAGCGATTTTAAATTTAAATTGACGCGCGGGAGGTTACCAATATCTGCCATGATTGACTCGATTGGGGTATTAAACCACTGAATGGATATTGAGTTAGTTTACAATGTTGTAAAGCAATTCAATCCAGGCTGAAAAATACCTCCCTGGTATCGATAACCTGGCGGTCAATGTTTCCTTCGCCTTCATCAGGTTGATCAATCTCAACGTAAAAAAGGGCTGAAACCAACCGGTATTTCCCCCTTACTAATTTTTTGCGGAAAAGCATGGTAAATTCCATCTTGCGCACCATGCTTTCAATAATACTGGTTCCAGCGATCTCAAAGCCTTCCAGATCATAGATTGTTATATCCAGGTTTGGTTTGCGCTGGAAGGGATCTACTTCCAGGTAGACATGCAGGCGATCGCGATCAGAACCAGTTTTGACTTGCAGGTCACGGATACGAACTTCTGAGGGAGGCAGCGGGATTTCGGAAGGATCGGAGAGGTAAATATCCATAATTCACTCAGTTGTCTCGTCGAAAATATAGGTGGGTTCAGGGTAATACCTGACACTTTTTCGATTGATTTTCTCCTGGATAGATACTCTCAGAAGTTCATTTTTATCTTCGATTGGTTTATCTGACAACAATTCGGTCAGGGGATAATTAATATGCAGGGCACGCGGCGAAATCGTGAAGCGCGTGATTCCGGTGGGTAGCAGGTATCCTTCACCGGAAAGCGTAAGCAGGTCATGCAGCGAAAAATCCGGAAAGATGAGAAGACCACAAAAAGAAGGGTATGTTTGCCTGAGAAAATTCACATCCTCAGTGGAAGTCCGATCTAGTCGGCCGCGCTCTTTATAACAATCTACCACATTGTTCAGTAATTGGACCCGGGTGCGTAGATCCATAGTTTCTGTTTCCAGCTGATACTTCCGACTTCGACAGTTATTGAGAACAGCCAGATAGGACGTCTGATAGATATCTGGTTTTAAGATTGAACCAGGGTTTAGAGCCAGATGTAATCCTGAAATTCCGGCCAGGTTCTTCATGAATCGAATGGGATTGTGCTCCCATACTACGTGGTTCCATGAATGCAGCCGGAGTCCCTGGTCTGTCGGGTCAATTACTTGAACGATAATATGCGGGATTCCCATTTTCTTGATCGCCATCGTGCGATTTGCGCCGTCCAGCACCATGTAGCGATCTGTGCCATCGTCCAATGGTGCCACGATTGGAGGATTTCGAATTATTTTTGAAGATTTCATCCCCCGGATTAATGGCGCAAGGCGTTGGTGATCGTGTTTCTCGTGGATCACCAGGTTTTCTGCCGGTACGATGGTCAAATTTGGGAAATTCACCATATAGATTTACTATACCGACCGATTAAAGGGAAATATTTGAATTTGTGATAATGAATAGCTGGCAGTTCAATAAAAAGAAGCTCACACGCAATCAAGTGATTCATGTCAGCTAATAATGTTATCATGAATAAGTTAATCATAGACTTCACAGGTTTTCGTAACCCTGTGAGGTCTGTGTTGAGCAAAATTGTTCAGAATATTAATGGGAATATTTTAGACAAAAAGGATGCTGCTTACACAGTACTAACCAGGCTCGTTTGTGCCAGGCTGCTTACATCCCTGCCATATACGCGAGCCCGATGGTTCCAGGACCCGTATTAGTGCCCACAACCGGGCTGACTTCGGTAAAAACACTTTCGATTGCCCCGATCCGCTGCTCCGCAATTTTAAGCAGCTCCTGGGCTTCGTGCGGGGCATTGGCATGGAGAGTAGCAAGACGCACCGGTTTTCTGCCAGCTATTCTCTCTTCGACGATTTCCACCAGCCTGCTCAAGGATTTTGCCCTTGTTCGCACTTTCTCGATGCCTTCAACTGCACCCTCCTGTAATTCCAGAATGGGCTTAATGCTCAGGGCAGTACCCAGGAACCGGGTGCCGCCGCCAATTCGGCCGCCGCGGTGCAGGAATTCCAATGTGTCTACCGCAAAGACTACGCCAGTTTTTTCACGGGCTTCTTTTGCCAGTTCGAGGCATTCTTTCAGGTTAGCACCATCTTCCAAAGCCCTGGCAACGGTCAGAACTTGAAATCCCATTGCCATGGCAGTCATATAAGAATCGAAGATTTCGATGGTTGCTCCGGGAAACATTTCTTTAGCCAGTACTGCTGAAGCAATTGTGCCCGAGAGTTTTTCTGAAAGTAAAATGCATAAAATTTGATAATCTTTTTCAATAAGATCATTGAATATTTTTTGAAATGTTTTAGGAGTTACCTGTGATGTAGATGGCATGACCTTCGCGTTCTTTAACCGGGAATAGAATTCTTCAGGCTGAATATCCACTCCATCCTCGAAGGTTTCCTTACCCCAGATTAATACCTGCGGGGCGACACTGATCTGGTATTTCTCTATTAGATGTTTAGGTAAATACGAGGTACTATCAGTAACCAGGGCTATATTATTCATCAACGATTCCTCCAGGAAAACCGAGATTGAGGCGCGTCCAGAAACTGGATTATTGACTCCAATTTGTTACTCTATAAACCCGAAGCTGGAAAAATAGTTGCGATTAAGATTCCAGATAGAGGATGTTTCATATGTATACTTAAAAATAACCTTGACCGATATACTCTTTAACATTAGAATGCAATGCTGTGTTTGAGAGCCTTTCACAACGACTGGATCAGGTTTTCCAGGGTCTGCGGCGGAGAGGTAAGCTTTCGGAATCCGACGTGGACGCGGCCATGCGCGAGGTGCGCATGGCTTTGTTGGAAGCTGATGTAAATTACGGGGTCGTCAAAGACTTCGTCAGCCGGGTTCGGGAGCGAGCCGTCGGGTACGAAGTATCCAAAGCATTAAACCCCGGACAGCAGGTTGTAAAAATTGTACATGAAGAATTAATTGCGACATTAGGTGATCCCGAACGATTAAATCTGAGCGGTCAACGCCCGCGATCGATCATGTTGGTCGGATTGCAGGGATCGGGAAAAACAACCGCCGCCGGGAAATTAGCACGTCTGCTTCGCTCACAGGGTGAAAGGGTGATGCTGGTAGCCTGCGATCCATATCGACCCGCAGCAGTCAAGCAGCTGGAGACCCTGGGTGAGAAGATCAATGTACCGGTTGAGTTTGAACCTGGAGTCTCGCCACCGGAGCTGGCCAGCCATGCACTGGAGAAAGCTCGTAAAGGTGGCTTCACTTTAGCAATCCTGGATACCGCAGGACGGTCGCAGCTCGATCGAGAGCTGATGAATGAATTGACTGCGGTCCAAAAACGGGTCGAGCCAGTGGAGATTCTGCTGGTTGTCGATGCCATGATCGGGCAGGAATCGGTTAACATTGCCAGGGGCTTCCGTGAAGATATCCCGCTCACAGGATTGATCCTCTCAAAAATGGATGGAGATGCACGCGGTGGAGCAGCAATTTCCATCCGGGCTGTTACTGGAGTACCGATCAAGTTTCTCGGAACGGGTGAATCGCTGGATGCGCTTGAAGTTTACGAGCCCTCCCGGTTGGCAGGCAGAATCCTGGGAATGGGTGATATCCTGGGATTGATTGAGAAGGCAGAAAGCGCTTATGACGAGAAGACAGCACGCGAGCAGGCTGATAAAATTTTCGCAGGTGAGTTCAGTTTGCAGGATTTTTCCGATCAGCTTCGCCAGCTGCGGAAAATGGGTCCATTAGGCCAGATTCTGGAGATGCTGCCCGGTGGAATGGGGCAAATGGCCAGGCAGGTGTCACCCCAGGATGCGGAACGACAGCTGAAATTTACAGAAGCGATCATAAACTCGATGACTTCAATCGAGCGCCGCCGGCCAGAAATTTTAAATGCTTCGCGACGCCGCCGGATTGCGCGTGGATCTGGCACAGAAGTTCAGGATGTCAACAGGTTGATGAAGCAGTTTCGTGATGCACAAAAATTGTTCAAAATGATGAAGAAATCAGGCATGCGTGGATTACCGCGCTTGTTTGGATAGAAAAAGGAGAAAATTCAATGGTTCGTATTCGTTTGCGTCGAGTAGGTCTGAAAGGTCAACCAAGCTATCGTGTCGTCGTTGCGGATAAGGAATCTCCGCGTGATGGCCGGTTCCTGGAAATACTTGGTCATTACAATCCCCGGACACAGCCGGCATGGATTGAGCTGGATGAACCGCGCGTCTATCACTGGCTGAAAAATGGTGCACAACCCAGTGAATCGGTCTCCCAGATTTTTCGGAGTGCAGGCCTGCTTGAAAGATATGAAAGATATCAAAAAGGCGAGGAGTTAGAGACATTAAACATGGAAGCAAAAGCTGCGGAAGCGCTCCGGAATATCAATCCGAAGACTGAAACAAGCCAACCTGCTACCAAGAAGAAATCCGAAAAATAAGCGTTCCGCATAATTCGATCCGCAGGGAATGAATTCATGAACGAATTAATTGAATATATCTGCACTTCACTCGTGGACAATCCAGACCAGGTTGAACTTCGCCAAGAACGCCGTGGCAATCAGGTGAATATCAGCCTGCGGGTGGACAAAGACGACATGGGTCGTATCATCGGCAAGGGCGGCAAAGTGGCAAATGCCATGCGAATACTTTTAAGAGTGGCGGCTGTCCAGGAAGGAAAGCGTGCCAACCTGGACATCGTTGAACCTCTATGAGGCGTATTGACTCACCAGACAAAACCAGAGGAAGCGCTGGCTTGCCGGTTTCAGGCAAGCCTGACTTCATAGTAATCGGCAAATTAACCAGGCCGCATGGGATACACGGAGAGATTTTCTTGGAAATCCTGACGGATTTTCCAGAACGGTTGAAGCCTGGAGGGCATGTCTTTACTGGTGATCATTATGCCCCGCAAGTAATTAATTCCTTGCGCAGCCATAAGAATGGATTCATCGTCGCTTTAGATGGGTACCATAATCCTGAATCGGTAGGTAAGCTGCGCAATCAGCTCGTTTTTGTTCAATCGAAAAACCTCCCCCCACTTCCGGAAGGTGAATATTATCACCACGAGATTTTGGGTTTGAGAATCATGACATCGGATGATCAGGAGTTGGGTCAGCTGGTCCAGATCCTGCAGACCGGGGCCAATGATGTTTTTGTCGTCCAGACTCCTTCCAAAGCTGAAATTCTCATCCCCAATATTGACGAAATCGTTCGGAAGATCGATCTGGAGAATGGGGTGATCCTGATCGATCCAATTCCCGGTTTGCTGCCAGATTAGATCAGCCTGCCAAATTAGACTTAATGGTTACTCCGTTGGACGATTCCAAGATTCCATGGATTGGCTTCAATTTGGTAAAAGGCATCGGACCGATGCGGCTGAATGCACTCATCACAGCGTTTGGTGATATTCGACTGGCCTGGAATGCCCCAGCCTCCGAGCTAAAAGAAACGGGGCTGAATAGCAAGTTGGTCTTATCAATTATCGATGTGCGTGAATCAGGGATATTAGAACAATCCTTGAAGAAAATCAGGGAGCATGGTATCGAGGTCCTGACATGGGAAGATCCTGATTATCCGGGCAGGCTCAAGGAAATCGACCAATCTCCTCCTGTCTTATACTGCCTGGGTTCGATGAGCGGGCAAGACCATTGGGCGGTCGGGGTGGTTGGCACCAGAAAAGTGAGCGCTTATGGAAAACAGGCAACCCGCGATATCGTCAGTCTATTAGCGCAGAACGGCATCACCATAGTCAGTGGTTTAGCCAGGGGAATTGATGGTGTTGCACACCTTTCAGCTCTAGAGGCGGGGGGCAGGACGATTGCCGTATTGGGGAACGGCCTGGATTACATTTATCCGCCCGAGCACCGCCAGCTGGCGCAGCGTATCATGGCGAATGGAGCTTTAGTCAGCGATTATGCCCCTGGAATTGCGCCTGAAGCGGCAAATTTCCCGCCCAGAAACCGCATCATATCTGGCCTTTCTCAGGCGGTGCTGGTCATGGAAGCTGGTGAAAAGAGCGGTGCGATGATCACGGCAGCATTCGCTGCGGAACAGGGACGGGAAGTGTTCGCTTTGCCGGGTAATATATATTCTCCTCAAAGTAAAGGCACAAACCAGCTCATCCGGGAGGGTGCGCATATTTTATTGAGCAGTCAGGATGTCCTGGAAGTATTGAATCTGGAAAATGTCCTGGAGCTGAAGACGGCCAGAAGTGTCCTGCCGGCGAATGCCACCGAGGCAAAATTAATGGATGTTTTGGGAAACGAGCCTTTATACATCGACGATATCTACAATATATCTGCATTGCCGATTGAACTGGTCACTTCGACGCTGACATTAATGGAATTGAAAGGAATGGTTCGTAAAGTCGGACCGATGCGTTATACAGCAATCCACGAAAATCGAGCGGAATATGAAGCTTGAACAAATGACGCCTGAACATTATTATGCTGTCATCATGGCTGGCGGCAGCGGTACCAGGCTCTGGCCTCTATCGCGCCAGACCAGGCCGAAACAGATGCTGAGCCTGTTCGATGAGCGCTCACTTTTTCAAACCGCCGTCCAGCGGCTGAATGGAGTGTTTCCGCCCGAGAGAATTTACATTGTTACTGTCAGGGAACAGTCAGATGAACTGCGGCTGCAGGCACCGGAAATTCCAGAGAAAAATTTCCTTATGGAACCTTTGCCGCGCGGGACGGCATCTGTAGTCGGGCTGGCAGCAGCAGTCATTGGACTGAAAGATCCCGATGGAATCATGGCTGTATTAGGCTCTGATCATTTTATCGGAAACGAGCCGCAGTTTCGTGATTTACTGCAGGCTGCTCAAGCTGCTGCGGCGGAAGGTTTCCTGGTTACACTGGGAATAGAGCCGAATTTCCCAGCCATTGGTTTTGGCTATATCCAGCTGGGGGAATCAGTTGGGTCTTATAAGGGATTGGAAGCCTATAAGGTCGTACGTTTCACCGAAAAGCCGCATCTTGAACAGGCAAAGCGTATGGTTTCGGAAAAAGGGCATGTATGGAATTCCGGGATGTTCGTCTGGAAAATCAGCCAGATTTTAACTGAATTCGAGCACCAGATGCCTGAATTATCAGGTAGTATTGCCAGGATTCAAGCGCAGTGGCTCTCCAGTAAGCGAGATGCGGTATTGGAGGTGGAATGGGATGGCTTAGAAACCCAGACCATTGATTATGGAATCATGGAACATGCTGAAGATGTGGTGGTAATTCCTGCACCAGATTTAAAATGGAGTGATGTAGGAAGTTGGGATTCACTCTTCGATGTGCTCGCAGGAGATGAACACGGAAACATCATTATAGGTGGAGCGCATCTTGGCCTGGATACAAATAAATCCCTGGTGTACACGGCGAAAGAACACCGTTTAATCGTCACAATAGGTGTGGACAACCTGGTTGTGGTGGATACTGGAGATGTGCTGCTGGTCTGCCATAAAGACCAGGCCCAACGCATCCGGCAGATTGTAAATCAATTGAAACAAGATGGTCAGATTTATTTATAACGAATGCTGCTCGATTTTCCTGTATCAGTATGGAGGATATAAACGTGGAAGCTTACTGCATGAAATGTAAAACTAAAAGAGAAATAAACGAACCGCAGGCGGTATTTTTAAATTCTGGAGCACCGGCGGTCAAAGGTATTTGCCCTGTCTGTGGAACGAAACTGTATCGCATGGGCCGGATCTCAGCTCATGATGACCTTCCTCAAGCATCCGAAGCCAGCCGCAAACCAAGACGCTCGGGTAAACTGGTGATTGTAGAATCCCCGGCAAAAGCACGGACAGTCGGCCGCTTCCTGGGAAAAGATTACCAGGTGAAAGCATCGGTGGGACATGTGCGTGATCTGCTGCGTTCTCAATTATCGGTAGATGTGGAAAACGATTTTCACCCGAAGTACCGGGTTCCAAATGAAAAACGGCAGGTGGTAAAAGAAATTAAACAGCTGGCGCGCAATGCCGAGGAAATTTACCTGGCCACTGATCCGGATCGAGAAGGAGAAGCAATCGCCTGGCACGTGATGGAATCGGCAGAAATCAACCCAAAATTGACACGCCGAGTCGTCTTTCATGAGATAACTGAGCCAGCCGTGGCAGAAGCGTTTTCTCATTCACGCGGTTTGGATGAAAACTTGATCGATGCCCAGCAGGCGCGCCGCATCCTGGATAGATTGGTCGGCTACAGCCTCAGCCCATTGTTATGGCGTAAAGTCCGTGGACGTCTTTCTGCAGGCCGTGTTCAATCAGTTGCTTTGCGCCTCATCATTGAGCGTGAAAGAGAGATCGAAGCCTTCATTCCGGTTGAGTATTGGTCAGTAGGCGCCGAGTTTCGACCCACTGGAATCCAGCAATCCTATCTCGCCAAATTGGCACGCATAGACGATCTCGAACCGGAGCTGGCCAGTGAGAGTGGGGTGAATCCCATTGTTGGCGACATGCAGACTGCAGAATACCTGATATCGAAACTCAAGAAAGGTGAGCGCCGCCGCAATCCAAACGCGCCTTTCACAACCAGTACCCTGCAGCAAGAGGCTTCCCGCCGGTTGGGGTATACAGCCAGGCGGACGATGGCGCTTGCGCAGCAGCTTTACGAAGGCGTCGATATCGGCCAGGGAGGCGCCGTTGGCCTGATCACTTATATGCGCACGGATTCTACGAATGTATCCGAGATTGCGCAGCAGGAGACCAGGCAGTTCATCATCGAAAGATATGGAGAGGGTTTTGCACCCGCCAGTCCCCCGATCTATAAAACCAAATCGCGAGGGGCTCAGGAAGCGCACGAAGCTGTACGCCCCACTTCCGTACTGCGCCAGCCTGACTCAATCAAAACTTTCTTAAACCGGGATCAATTTCGCCTTTACCAACTGATCTGGCAGCGCTTTGTCGCCTCGCAGATGAATCCCGCAGTTTACGACACCACTTCGGTCGAAGTGACAGGAACCACCAGCAGCCACCGGTATATGCTGCGGGCTTCTGGATCAACGGTGCGCTTTACAGGTTATTTAATTGTCTACGAAGAAGCGCGAGACGAAGATCAGAGCCCTGAGGAAGAAGAGACTCGCATCCCAAATGGATTAGAAGAGAACCAGGTCCAGAACCTGGTGCGCTTGCTACCAGAACAGCATTTTACCCAGCCTCCTCCCCGCTTTTCGGAAGCTTCCCTGGTGCGGACTCTGGAAGAGAACGGCATCGGCAGACCTTCGACTTATGCTCCCATCCTGGGGACCTTGCAGCAGCGCGGTTATGTCAGCCGCGAAGGTAAACGGCTGATTCCCTCCGAAACCGGATTCCTGGTCAACGACCTGTTGATCGAAAATTTCCCTGAGATCCTGGATGTCGGCTTCACTGCAGCGATGGAGGAGAACCTTGATAAAGTAGCGGCAGGTGATTTGCCGTGGGTGGAAGTAATCCGAGAGTTTTACAGTCCATTCGCATCACAGGTCGAACTTGCAGAGGAGCGCATCCCGGAGATGAAGGAGTTAGAAAAGATTGGCAGGACCTGCCCGCTCGACGGAGGAGACCTGGTAATCAGGTGGGGAAGATATGGGAAATTTATCAGCTGTAATAATTTCCCCGACTGCCGGCACACGGAGGCCTGGCTGGAAAAGATCGGCATACTCTGCCCCAAGGACCAGGGTGAAATCGTGGAAAGAAAGACCCGCAAAGGCAGGTATTTTTACGGATGTGCTAATTACCCCCTGTGTGATTTCACCTCCTGGAAACGGCCCATCCCCATTCCATGTCCTGAATGCGGGGGTATGTTGGTGATAGCGGACAAACAAAATGCTCAGTGTCTTAATTGTGAAGAAAGGTTTCTACTGGATGAGGTCATGACCGAAGAAGTCGCGGCATCTGTAAGTGCGGCATAATTCTTGCATTAACTCTCAATGCAGTCGAACATTTACGGGATGCAAGACAGGAGCTGGAGTCTGCAATTAAAGGACTATTTCACAAATGGGATTCAAATCCGATTTCTGACTTGAGTGGAGTTGCATTTTCTATCACAATCGTCTAAAATTGGATTGAGAACAAATGGTCGAAAACTTGGATTGCACGATATTACGGTTTCCTGAAGAGTAAATGATCCTAAACAGAGAGTAACCAACAGGGAGTTCGGAAAATGGAAGCCATCCGCGCACAAATCAACAAGAATCCTTTGATAACAGGCGCAATCGCAGGTGCGATCATTGGACTGATTTTCGGTCTGATCTTCGGCTGGGTTATCTGGCCAGTCGAATACATCGGCGCCTATCCTCGCGACCTGGTGTACGAGCAAAAAGTAGAATACATGCGCAAATCGATCGAGGCATATGGGTACACGAAAGATGCAGCCCAGGCAAAGCTTCGCTACGATTCGCTCGAGGAAGGCGACCAGATTCTGACGGAAATCGTGCAAAATCCAGGTACACTTCCGCCATCGTTAATTCTTGAGTACAGTACCGCGGTAACCGGCACCCAGGCAGTGGGTTCTCCTTTGACTCCAATTCCAGGGACACCTCCTGTTACACAAGGTGTAGAGGCGACATTAGGAGTGCCTGCTTCAGGTACCGTTGAAGAAGAACCTCAAGAAGAGAGGAGCCTGCTGTCCATTCTTCTGCCTGTGCTTTGCGTGCTGCTGCTAGCGATTGCAGGCGTCCTGGCCTGGTTGTTCATCCAGCGCAGCCGGAAGAGCTCCGGTGAAGAAACTACTCCTGTAGTACAGGCACCGGATACGGTTCGTTCGGCGACCTGGACAGATTACTCGACCCCTGGTGTTGAATCACCGATCGCCCAATTCCTGGCATCCTACAAGGTTGGGGATGATCTTTTCGATGATTCTTTCAGCATCGATTCGCCTTCCGGTGAGTTCCTGGGCGAGTGCGGTGTGGGTATATCAGATACCATTGGTGTCGGTGATCCAAAGAAAGTGACCGCCTTTGAGGTCTGGTTATTCGATAAGAATGATATCCAGACTGTCACCAAGGTGGTGATGAGTGCTCACGCTTTCAATAATTTGGCCATACGCCAACGATTGGAAGCCAAGGGCGAGCCGGTGATGTCAGAGCCAAACGCTGAGATCATCCTGGATACCCAGACATTGCAGCTGGTCGGTCGTGTTGTGGATGTAAGTTACGGCCAGGGCGCTGCGCCAGATGAAAGCTATTTCGACAGCTTCATCCTGGAGTTATCTGTCTGGCCGAAATAGCCATACTTCGAATTGAGAATTTGAGTTAATTCGACGCAGGGGTTGTGAAGTGATGAACTCCACAACCCCTGTGCATTATTCTACCTTGAGGATCTTCAGTTTAATTTCACCATCGGGTGTAATGACTGTCACGAAATCGCCTTCTCGTTTTCCCATCATTGCATTTCCAATCGGTGATTCATTTGAGATACGGCCGTTACGCGGGTCAGCTTCTTTTAATCCGACAATATCGTAGGTTTCGGGTGGGAAATCTTCCTCCTGCACCGTTACCTTCGCTCCCACTTCGACCGTCTCATGTTTTCCCTCCTGCGCTTCTACGACGGTAGCATTCTTCAACAGGTATTCCAGCTCCATGATCCTGCCTTCCAGGAAGGACTGGTCTTCTTTAGCTTTATGGTAATCTGCGTTTTCAGATAAATCACCCTGCTGGATAGCTGAACGCAGGCGTTTAGCGATGGCGTCGCGATCTCGACCCTTTAGCACAATGAGTTCTTCTCGCAGCTTTGCGGCTCCTTCAGCAGTGATTAACCTTTCGTTTCCCATCTATTTACTCCATTCTCACAAGACCTGCGAAAATTTGCAGGAGAAAAAATACCAGGTTTTTATCATGGTTTGATTGCCGGGTCGAACAGTTTCTGATGTTCTTCGATAGCGAAGCGGTCGGTCATCCCGGAGATGTAATCGCAGATCACGCGCTCCAGGCCAACAGCCTCGATTTGATCGCGAAAATTACCTGGCAGTATAGCTGGTTCCCGGCTGTAGGCAATGAATAAGTTCGTGATGATCTGCTCTGCCTTGACCGACATCCGGATCACCCGGTGATGCCGGTACAGGTTGGCGTAGAGAAAATCTTTCATTTCCCGGTTCCTGCGGTGCGTGTCTTCGCTGAAGCTGATGACATTGTACGGCAGCCGCTGCAGCTCATCGACAGAATGTACTTTGCTGTCCTGCAGTCGATTGTGTGTGTTTTGAATCAAATCACTTACTTCCAGGCCGATTAACCGCCGAATCAACCTGTGACGTGTCAGCTCATCGACAGGTTTTTGGCTGACCTTTAAGCTCTCCAGAAGGATCTCCCAGATAGTGATTCCAGAAAGCTGGTCAGGTGTGATCATGCCAGACCGCAACCCGTCATCCAGGTCGTGAGCTGTGTACGCCAGCTCATCCGCAGCGTTTGCGATCTGGGCTTCCAGATGACCGCGTTTTTCTGGCTCGTACTCCGCTGCGTCGGCGACGTCGAATTCCGACTCGTGCTTGACCATGCCTTCCCGCACTTCCCAGGTGAGGTTAAGCCCGGGATATTCGACATACCGCCTTTCGAGCGTGGTCACGATACGCATAGACTGCTTATTGTGGTTGAAACCACCGTGGTCCATCATCATCCGACCCAGAGCGGCCTCGCCCGAATGGCCGAAAGCGCTATGACCGAGATCGTGAGCCAGGCAAATGCTTTCCACCAGGTCCTCGTTAGCCCCAAGAGCGCGCGCAATCGTGCGACCGATTTGAGCGACTTCCAGGGTATGTGTCAGGCGTGTGCGGTAATAATCGCCTTCATAGTTAATGAAGACCTGGGTCTTATATTTCAACCTGCGGAAGGCGGTTGTATGAAGGACCCTGTCGCGGTCCCTTTGAAATGCAGTGCGATATTCTGGTTCGTCTTCAGGATAGTATCTGCCCCTTGAATTCTGGCTGCGGCAGGCATATGGCGCAAGGTAACTGTCTTCTATACTTTCCAGCTGCTGGCGGTTGAGGTACATTTATAGATGCTCCGAATCATATTCCCGAATTATAGTAAAAAGTGTAAACTACACTCAGGCGAATGTCAACCAGATAAACTCGATCCAAAATTGGAATGGTAAAATCTTTGCTATGGGATTGGGCAGTCTCACCAACAGTCGTAAGGCCGGCATCGCTGCGTTTTATATGTGCAAATTCCTGCCCCCCAGGTTGGGATACCGCCTGGCAGACGCTTTCGCCTGCCGGTTGGCCTCGAATTCCCAATTAGCGATGGTTCAAGGTATTCGCCTGAACCAATGGGGACTCAGCCGCTGCAGCCTGACCCAGGACGAGCTCAACCAGTCAGTCCTGGCCGTCATGCGCAATATCACGCGTGCCTTTTACGAGCAGTTTTTTTACCTGCACAGACTGGAACGACTGCGCTCAAAGATTGTAGAGAACGATGTACTCAGGGAGATTTTTTCGTGGGAGAAGGCCGGTCGGGGAGGTCTGCTCGTCTGTGGGCTGCATATGTGCTCTTTTGACCTGGTCTACCAGGCCATTACACTGATGGGGTTGAAAACAATTGGACTGTCGCTGCCGCATGAAACCGAGGCGATCGCCTGGCAGCACAAGCTGCGCCGAAAAATGGGAGGTGTGATCATCCCCGCCACGATGTCCAACCTCAAACATGTGATCAGGCGGCTGCAAGCAGGGGAAATCGTGGTCACGGGCATCGACCGGCCGGTAGAGGATCTAAAATACCACCCGCGTTTTTTCGATCTCCCCGCTCATCTACCTGTGCATTACATCCAATTGGCATTAACGGCCAAGGTGCCGGTCCTCCTGATGGCCTCCTTCCGACTGCCGGATGGGCGTTTTGAGATGTCTTCTTCGGACATTATCACACTCCGCAATCAAACGGACCGCAATTCCGAGCTGATAGAAAATGCGGAGAGGATTCTGGAACTGGCGGAGAAATTCATCCTAAAAGCTCCAGAACAATGGACGATTATTCATCCGATCTGGCCTGAACTCGCTACCAGCCTGGCCTAACAGTCCAGTGAATTGGAATGAATTTTTACTTAACAGGACTCGCATTACCGGAATGAAATGAACAAACAAAATTTTAGTAAAGATATCCAGGAACATAAAAGGATCAACGATATTTTACTTGGCCCATTGGAGAGGCCTGCCCTGCAGTGGCTGGCAAAGAAAATGCCGGGATGGGTCACACCAGACCTGCTGACGGTTGTAGGTTTCTTGGGATCGCTGATAGCCCTGGCTGGTTACGGATTATCTTCTTATGATCCTGTGTTCCTATGGTTAGCCAGCCTTGGATTTATGTTCAACTGGTTTGGAGACAGCCTGGATGGGACACTGGCAAGATACCGGCATATCGAGAGGCCAATCTACGGCTTTTATATCGATCACTCAATGGATATCGTGACTGAGGCCCTGTTCTTCCTCGGGCTGGGTATTTCTCCTTACGTCCGGTTCGATGTAGCTTTGCTGGCCCTGATTGGATATTTTATGATCTCGAATTTAGTCTATATCCAGACCTGTGTAATGGGGGAGTTCAGGATATCCTATGCTGGACTTGGACCGACTGAAGTGCGGGTGCTGGCGATTGCTGCCAATACTGCGATCTTCTTTGCAGGCAACCCTCAAATCAAAATTTTTGGAATTTCCAACACCGTTTTTGATTGGCTGGTCATTGCAGTCATGATTCTTTTATATACAATTTTCACAGCATCGTGGATTATCAACGCCCTGAAGCTTAGAGGCGCCGACGATAAGTTCAATAATTTATAATTCCGTAAGCGTATCTTCAAGGAGAATAGGTGTTCACACCATGGACTTCCTCGCAGGGAAAATCTATCAGAAAAGGAGAAACAGCAATGGAGAAACGCACATTTACCTATCTGGTACTGGTCATCGTCTTGCTTGCTTCAATGTCCTGTATGGCAATAAACCTGCCGCAGGTATCCAGGGTGAGAGGCTCGGGTAATATGATCACAGAAAACAAGGAAGTCTCCGGGTTCACCCGGCTGGCGCTGGGCAGCATCGGGGCGCTGACACTCGTGCAGGGCGAGGAAGAGTCTTTGGTGATCGAGGCTGAAGACAATATCATGCCGCTGATAACCGTTGAAGTGCGGGATGATACGCTTTTTATCGGCCTGGAAGAGACAGCATTCAAAAATGTCGTTCCCACTAAAGACATCAAATACAGGTTGACGATGAAAAAAATCACCGGCCTGGAAGTTTCCGGGGCAGCGGATATTACTGCCGATACGGTTAATTCCGGGGAGCTCGCGATCGAATCGAGCGGTGCAGGAACGATGAAAATTCGGAACCTGACTGCCGACAAGCTAAACGTTGAAGTCAGCGGCGCCGGAAATGTCGAGATCGAAAGCGGTGTCGTCCCGGTCCAGGAGATCCATCTCAGCGGGGCAGGTTCATACGACAGCTCTGGTGTCGAAAGCGTTGAAGCGAAGGTCGATATCAGTGGTGCTGGAAACGCAACCGTGTGGGTAAAAGATAAATTACAGGTCGAGATGAGCGGCGCAGGTAACCTGGAGTATTACGGCACACCTGAAATGGTCGCCAATGTCAGCGGCGCAGGTAAAATGAAGAGCCTGGGAGAAAAATGAGCGGGTAAATTTATCCTGGTTTTATGCTCTTTTTTACGGATGCGCCTTAAAATATGTCCTGGAGAGCCGTGAATTGCTCTTTGTCATTCATTGCATGCATGCATATTTAAAACCGAACAGATCCGGATTAAGAGGAAGGTCAATATGAAGAAAATGCTTCGCATTATGCTTGTTTGGATGTTCGTGATTTCGAGCCTGACGAGCATCAGTGTGTCTGCGGCTCCGGAAGACCCAGACGCACCTGATGTAGTCAAGGTCTACATGCCGTTTGTCGTCCGCCAGGTGACGTACAACATCTCCGGGACGGTAACCGACGCCAATGGGAGCCCGCTTTCCGGTGTCACCGTGACTGACAAGAATGGGACAACTGCGGTCACGAATGCCAGCGGTCACTACTCGCTGGCTTCGCCGGGCGGCACCAATGCGCTGACTGCCGATAAAACGGGTTTCGAATTTGCCCCAGGAGTGCTGGAGGTCAACGTCGCTGGAGACATGTCCAACCAGAACTTCGCCGTCGCAGCAGCCTGCATCCAGAGTATCGTGGATCCGGGATTCGAAGCCGGCGGCTGGTGGACCCTGGCGGGAGCCACCTACAACAACGTGAACAGGAACTCCGGCTCCTGGTCAGCCCTGACCGGCATTCCTGCGGGTTCGCCGAATGCCTGGGGTTACTCCTGGGTCCGGACACCACTGATCAGTGTCCCGGTTGGAACGACCAGTGCCGTCCTGCGTATGTGGGTGTATGCCCAGACCGGCGAATCACCGCTCTCGCCGCTACCATCCAGGCCGATTGGAAATAAGTTCACCGCTCCCGTCCCTGATATCGATTCAACGGACGAGGCTGCTGCAATCTCCGCTTATGACGCGCAGTACGTGATGGTGTTGAACGGCGCCAGCCAGATCCTGGAGATCCTACAGTGGAACCGCCGCAATGAGCTGTTCTGGATGCCGCGCCAGTTCGACCTGACCAAGTGGGCCGGACAGAGCATCAGCATCGAGGTCGGTACATATAACGACGGACAGGGTTTCACCACCAATATGTTTGTGGACGATGTGACCCTGACCATGTGCGACGACCCGCTGCCTCCGCCACCGGTCTGCAGCCAACAGGTAGCCAACAACAGCTTCGAGTACTTCGGCAACTGGATCGATGATTCCGACCCCCTCTTACCCGTAATTTATCGATCGACCTATGACACCTATTTTGCGAACAGCGGATTGCGCTCCCTGCGAGTCGGTACACCGCTCGAGTCATGGGATGATTACGCCGGATATTCCGAGGCGTACCAGGTTGTGTCCATCCCGGCAGGCACTACATATGCCAGGCTGAGCTTCTACCGTCTGCTGCGTAGCGAAGAGGTTTACATCCCAGGTTCGATCAAAGACGCGCAGTTGAATTCGGAAAATAGGATCCAATTACAATCCGAAATCGGAATCCAATCACAAACAGCTGCCGATCACCTCGATTTCCAGTATGCGTACGTTACTAATATCGATGGTACGCAGTTGTTGAAAACATTGATCTTCGAAAGGGGGAGCAACGCTACCAACCTGGCCTGGAGGCAGAACGTGTATGACCTGACCGCGTACGCCGGTCAGACACTGCGGATTTACTTCGGTGTCTACAACGACGGGAGTGCATTGTGGAATAGGTCGGTCATGTACATCGATGATGTCTACCTGGACACCTGCACCGGCGTGTTGCCTCCTCCACCTCCACCTCCGCCTCCGTCCACCTGCGTAAACCTGATCGGGAACGGCGGCTTCCAGACCAATGCAGACTGGTACATCCCGGCTACGGCTTACTCGGCGGGCTATACCAATGTCGTCTCGCGCTCCGGCGGGCGAGCGATGCGCACCGGGATCTATTACCCCTACCAGAACCGTTACAGCTACTCCGACTTCGGCCAATACGTCTACATCCCACCTACCTACGGTCTGGGTGCGACGGCTCTACTGGAGTTCTACGAGTATACAGCTGGCGGCGACGGCGGGAATGACATCCAGTACCTGCTCGTCCTGGATTACTGGGGCAACTGGATCGACACGCTGCGCTGGGGATCGCGCGGCCAATACAGCTGGGTCTATCACAATGATGATCTGACTTCCTACGGCGACTGGCTGATCCGGCTGCAGTGGGGCACCTACAACAACGGCTGGGGTGCGGTCACATCGATGACGATCGATGATGTATCCCTGACCTACTGTCCGTGAGCTTGTTCTCCGCTTAGAATTGACTTCCGAGGCTGGATTTATATCCCGCTTCGGAAGTCATTTAATTGAAACGCATACTGCCGGTATGAACCTGCCGTTAATCGACCTGCACCGCCACCTGGACGGGAATGTCAGGCTGCAGACCATCCTGGAGCTGGGCAGGAAACATAACCTCCCGCTGCCAGCCTGGGACCTGGAGGGACTGCGGCCTCATGTCCAGGTGACCAAACCCCAGCCGGGTGTGATGGCTTTCATCGAAAAGTTCAAATGGATGATCGCGGTTTTGAAGGATTACGATGCCTGCCGCAGGATCGCCTATGAAAATGTGGAGGATGCCAAAAGTGAAGGCCTGGCTTACGTTGAGCTGCGCTTCAGCCCGGTTTTCATGTCAAGCTCTGGCAAGCTGGATCCTGCCGGCATCGTGGAAGCAGTCTGCGATGGCGTGACCGACGGACGCCGTGATTTCAAGCAGCCTGTGAACCTGATCGGAATCATCAGCCGGACATACGGCCCGGAGGCAGCCTGGAAGGAGCTGAAAGCCCTGCTGACCCGGAGAGATCAATTTGTTGCCCTTGACCTGGCGGGTGATGAGGCCCATTACCCGGCGGAGCTGTTCAGCGAGCATTTCCGAGGCGCCAGGGAAGCCGGATGGCAGGTGACTGTGCACGCGGGAGAAATAGCCGGACCAGCCAGCATCTGGCAGGCGATCATGGGTTTAGGCGCCACCCGTATCGGTCACGGTGTTTCAGCCCTGGCTGATCCAGACCTTATCCAGATGATGAAAGAAAAACAGATTGGCATTGAGTGCAACCTGACCAGCAATGTCCAGACCAGCACCGTACCCGATTACCCCAGCCATCCACTCAGACAGTTCCTGGAGAAAGGATTGTTAGCGACCATCAATACCGACGATCCAGGGATCAGCGGTATCGACCTGGCCTATGAAATCCAGGTCGCTGCTCCTGCAGCCGGTCTCAACCCTGTACAGATTGAGCAGGCTAAGGCCAATGCAGTGGAGGTCTCGTTTTTGACTGAAGATCAGAAAAACATGATATCAAAGGGGACACCTTTTTTCTAAGGTTTTTGGCCCTCAAAGAGTGCTATACTTGGCCAAAGTGATTGACCGCCCCCAGTTCCAATCAGGCGAATTGAGTGAAGTGAATCATTAAAAGCCGGATTGGAAAAATGAAAAGGAGTTACGATCATGATACTTGAGCATAAAGGGGTGCAGAACCCCAAAAAACTGGTGATAGTTATTGGAACGTTGCTGCTGTTATTCACCTTCTGTCTGAGCTTCATTCCTCGATCGCCGATTGCAGCTGCAACACCTACCCCCACTGAAAGAGGAAGACATTGCAAGTTTTTTTACAGAGTCCAGCCTGGCGATACAATCACTTACATCGGACAGCTGTACCAGATCGATTGGCGCGAGATCGCCGAAGCTAACAACCTGAGTGAACCCTACGTGCTTTCCCCGGGTGACAAGCTGTGCATACCGGGAGGGGTTGCACCAGAAATTACGGAATCTGAGACGGGTGATGCAACCATCACCGCCAGAACGGATCCGACCGGCAGTGTTGTAGGTGGCATGGGCAATGTTTATCTCAAGCTTGAGCATTTCCCGAAGAATAAAAGCTACAACGTGATCATTCGACCTAATACAACCTATGTTTCGTACCGACTGAATTGTATGCTGCTTGAATATCCAACTGAGATGCATCGGAGAGATGAGCTGCATTGCAAGCCAATCCATACGGACGAAAATGGTTTCTTCGAAGGATTCTTCAGGATTCCCACAACAATCCCCAACGCGCCCATCCATGAGCTATGTATCAAAGACGTTTGGACGGACGATACCCTGTGCACGAACTTCGACGATCCGGAATACTACTTTGAGAAGTTTTCCTATTCGACGCATAAATACGGCCGCTAAGTAAAATTTCCAGGAAAAATAAATCAGGGCCTGGCGGTGCCGGATAAGCACCCGCAGGCCCTGAATTTTTTTATCTCAACGCATCAGGCAGTTTTGGCGAGCAGCTGGTCTAATTTAGCTTTCGATTGGGATTCTATTTGAGCATGCAGGCTGTTTCCGTGAGCGTCCATGGTCACCACTGAAGGAAAATCTTTGACTTCGATTACCCACATAGCTTCAGGTATCCCAAATTCCAGTTTGTGGACACCCATCACCCTGGTAACCGTCTGGGCTATTAATGAAGCAGCGCCGCCTATCGCGTGCAGGTAAAGGCCGGGCACTTCCCGGCAGGCAGCCAGCGTCAATGGTCCCATGCCGCCTTTACCTATTACACCCTGGAGTTTGAAATGGCGCATCACTTGTCCCTGGTACGGCTCCTCGCGGATACTGGTGGTGGGTCCGGCAGCAACAAAGCGGTAATTCCTATCTTCCAACCCGGACACGACCGGTCCGCAGTGGTAGATCATCCCGCCTTTCAATATTTTTTTGAGGCTCTCATAAACTTCGAGGTCATCTTCTTGAGGCAGGCGAAGCTTCTTTATGAAAGTATCAACCATCCATTTATGGGCGGCGTCCCGGCCGGTCACCATGATCCCGTTTATGCCGACCAGGTCGCCGACCTTTAATTTCAAAATGGTCGCATCATCCAGAGGCAGATCGATTTTAATCATAGATTCTCCCTCCTAGCTGAATTTCACCTTACCAGCTTCAAACAACATGCCACGCCTCCTATAAGCCCAACACATGTAAGAGATCGTGACGAAGAAACTGGCGGGCAGGCGGTTCAGGCTGGTGATTTTGGTATCCAGCAGCGTTGTTTTTCCGCCGAATCCCATCGGTCCAATGCCCAGCTGATTTGCTTCACCGGTTATCCGATTTTCCAGTTCGGCGAGCTGCGGTTCAAGGCTCCTTTCCTCCATCTGCCTGAACAGGACTTCCTTGGAGGAAAAATATGAAGTCCCGCGGTCACCTCCAATGGCAATACCCAGGATTCCTGGAGCACAGCCCTGTCCCTGGGCCGTGTGCACAGCGTGCAGAGCGGCCCTGCGAACACCTTCCAGTTCTCGGCCTGCGCCGAGTTTAGAATCTGGCAGGCTGTACTGGGCGCCGACGTTTTCGCATCCGCCGCCTTTCAGAATCAATTCGATTCGAAGGGCTTCGCCTTCGACTTCGGTGAAGTGAATGGAAGGAAAATATTCACCTCCCAGGTTGTTGCCGCTGTTTTTTCCGCTGAGTGAATCGACTGAATTTGGCCTCAAGTAGGATTGGCGAGTCGCCTCAACCGTCGCCATTTCGATCTGCTTCCGCAAGAGCCGCGTGCTCCAACCCGCTGGATAGTAGACATAGAAGATAGGCGTGCCGGTATCCTGGCAGATCGGTGTGGAGTTCTTGCGCGACAGCTCGACGTTCTCAATAATCGTCTCCAGCGTACCTCGGGCGGCAGAGCCGGGTTCTTCGTTTGCGATAGCTGCCCGCAGCGATTTTTCGACGTCAGGAGGGAGATCTGTGGATGTCAGGCGGATTAATTCCAGGAAGTGTTGGGTTAAATCCTCCATCAATAATTACCTCCTTTCAATTAAGTTATCAGGAATGTAAAGCTTTGATCCAATCAATCGCACCTCTGGTTTGCCACCAGGAGCTGAAATATTCCGAGGCATAATAAACCGCCTCATTCTCATCTCCGGTGCCATAGGAATTAGGTAGTGTCTCTGGAAACGGCTTTTCGCCGAACAAATAGGCCGGAACGTACGGGTTCTGTTGGAGAGCCCACCTGAGTGAGTTTTCTGCCTTAACAGTCGGTCCGTTCAGGATGAATGAAATTAATGCATGGGTGTAAGACCAGTAAGCAGATAATTCATTGGTGTATGAATGGAGCAGACTGTGGGCTTCCACGTATTTCTTGAGCTCTATCAGTGTATGAAGGTAGCCATACCTTGCCCCTAAATGGTCATCCGGATCGAGGTCGATCATTTTCTTGAAGTATTCCAGGCTCTCCTGTTGTTTTTCCAGCTCGACCAGCGTGTTCGCCATTCCTTCAAGGGCGCGCAGCAGGGGGCGGGTCTTGAATTTCTCCCAAAACATGCCTGCGAATTCCCTGACATATTCGCTGCCCAAATTCCGTTCTGCAGCTTCAAGACCCCGGCGGTAATATTGGTGCGCTTCTTCGATCGACTCAGCTTCCTCTTCAGCGAGCAAAATATAGCCATCTGCGCAGTCTGCGGAAATCTCCAGGGCTTGATGAGCCAGCAGCTGGCGTTGGACGCTGTCGTTTACCATCCAGGCTTTGTATACCAGCTGCTGTGCGTCTTGAAGGATTGGATCTTCGCTGAATTCAGCCAGGGCCTGGCTGGCGGTTTTGGCCTCCAGCAGGCGAAAATCATCGAACAGATCATCCTCATACTCTCCACCTGGATCGAGGATCTCCAATTTCCCGAAGTCATTCTGTTCGGATTCAAAATCAGCAGGGATTTCTCCTGCCGGATAGTGCAAGTGAACAGAGCAGGGGCCGGTGATTGTTTCCAGCTGGAGATCCGATTCGCAGGTAAGGAATTCCCCTTTCTGGTCTGCCTTCAGCACTCCGACAAATCGAGGCACTGCCTGTAAGACTGCCTGGAAAAGCGCCAGCTCTTCCAGGGTGGGACGCCGGACGAAATCTCTGGCATATATAAGCGGTAATGGGTATGCATCAGCAGCGGCTACGGGTAAATTGAATTTTTCGACCGCATCCAGGTCGCTGGCGGGGAGCATATTGGATGTTTCAAAGGAGAATGAGTGCAGCCCATCGGCCGGGATCTGTTCAATTGGATCAATCGCTTCCTCGAGGATTCTCAGCAGAGCATCCCAGTCCCAGAACAGGTTCATGCCTGTTTGAATACCCGCCTGCCCCATTAATTGGACATACACCTGCTTGTCAGGAGGAGTTATATGAAGCGCGATGGGTTGGTGATCGGATAAGGTTTTCCACGGAGCGGAAAGGAACAGCGTTTCAGCATCCGCAAACAGCTGCTGTGCGTGCTGTGGTGTCAGTCCTTCGACTGTAAATAATCCCGGAAAATCTGGTGCCGATTCTTCGATCATTCCTTCAAACAAGGCGATCGCTTCATTCGCTTCATCCGGGAGAGCCTGGTATGCACAGCGAATGTTTTGATCGGACAGCGGCTGCCGCAGCTGATCGACCAGGTTCGGATTATCGAAGATAATCAACTCTGGGCGCAGTCGGGGAGACTTCCCTGTATCTGGAGAATTGACAGCCTGGCTGATCAAATCCAGCAAGGAACCGGGATCCGGGGTCTCGGAGATGATTTTCGTCTTGATGACACTTTTTTGTTCGGGATTGGTTATCATCAAAACGAACGGTCTGCTGGCCTTCTCTCCCGGTTCAGAGATCCACTTATGCAGCTTGCGAATCGTCACGTGCCAGGTGACGGGATTTTGCGCTTGGGCGGGGTTGTTTTTCATAGATACTGACATTCTGCTGGCTTTCCTTGCTGCTAGTATACCGTAACGCTGGATTCACAGAAGTACGAGAATGCCACTTTGGCCATGCCAATTCTGGCAGATGTCTATAATTTCCTAATTAATATTATGGATTTGTTCACTTGACTTCCCTGTGCGAAAAGAGATAATAAGGGGGCGATGGACAGAGGCGAAATTTCCATATCACCTGCGGTTGAACAACGTAAGCGGTTGTCCTACCTGGCAGTCAACCTGGGATTGGTGGCGAATATCTTCCTGGCGGTGGTGAAAACTACCATAGGCATCCTGGGTCACAGCCCGGCCCTGCTGGCAGACGGGATTAATTCGACTTCGGATGTGGCCTACTACCTGGTTGTGGCAATCTTCATGCGCCTGGCTGGAAAGCCGCCCGATGAAACCCACCCTTATGGTCACAACCAGCTTGAGAGCATTGCGTCACTGGTGGTAGGAGCGTTCGTTGTCACCACTGCTGTTGCCATCTTCTGGGATGCCATCAACAATGTTTTTGAGCTGTTTGTCGGGACGACAACTTCACAGGGCGCGGAGCTGATCGCATTGTGGATTGCCCTGTTTACCGTGGTATTAAAAATCTTCCTTACCGTGTACACAAGCCGGATTGCCACCACTACCAAAAATCCGGCAGTACTGGCACTGGCGTACGACCACCGCAATGATATTTTTTCAGCCGCAGGCGCTGCCATCGGCATCTACCTGGGGCGCGCCGGCTACCCGTGGGTTGACCCTGCGGTGGGTGCGGTGGTCGCTTTGTTGGTCCTGAGGACTGGAATCGAAATCATTCGCCAATCGTCTTCCGATCTGATGGATGCAGTTCCAAGCCGTTCGCTGGCCTGGCAGATCGACAGCCTGCTGAAAGATATCCCGGACGTGGGCCGGCTGGAAGAGGTCCACGCCCACCGCTT
>Ga0154795_1137_pt1 | contig 27536 bp, 24 predicted proteins | sample Rifle2008BG16ft_FD_105803 | JGI IMG/M metagenome (GOLD analysis project Ga0154795, IMG submission 105803) | Chloroflexi bacterium RBG_16_54_18 | reverse complement strand
ACAGTATGAGCCATTTTTCGCCAGGGTAAGTCATTAGAATGGTGTTCCATCCCGCTGGTCAGGACAACATCGTGTCCAGGTGTGAATGGAAAACGGCGCGCAAGCTTATTGATTGCTTCTGTTGTATTCTTGCCGAAAATGCAGATGTGTTCCACCGGATTGGCGCCCAGGAAATGAAGCACGGTTTGCCGGGCATGTTCGTATGCGAAAGTCGAGATCTGGCTTTTGTACCCCGTGCCTCGATGCACGCTGCTGTAATAAGGTAAAAAGGCATCAATCGTTTCCTGTACGAAGCGCAATGCCGGGGTCGAAGCGGCATTATCAAGGTTGATATACGGGTGAAAGTCACCATTTAACAAGGGAACTGGCATTTCCGCACCAACGAAAAGGCTGCGGTAAGTGGTGTTTTCGGTATGAATGACAGGCATATGTAATCCTTGGATTAAATTTTCTGTAAGTTTTTGTTAAGAGAAATGCCAGTAAAACTATTGCAATCTGGATAATTCTGGATTATACTGTGCAGAATAATGGGACAAAGTGGGTGAATGTGGGACGCCGGTCAAATCCGGCGTCGCAGTTTTAACCTATAAGGTAGAACACATGTTCTTTGGTCAGTTTCATCACAATATTGATGATAAAGGTCGCCTGACGATCCCCTCCCGCTACCGTGATTTGCTGGCAGCGGAAGAGGCATATGTGATGCGCGGTTTCGACCAGAACTTGATGGTGTTTCCTGCCTCTGCATTTGAAAGAATATCCCGCCGCGTTGAGCAGATGAACCTGACCGATCCAAAAGTGCGCCTGCTGAGGAGGTTAGTATTCGCAGGCACCAGCCAGCTGGAAATTGATAAAACCGGTCGAATATTACTGCCTCAATTCCTTCGCCAGAATTACATTAAAGATTCGAGTGCCGTTGTTGTGGGAGTCGGAAATTACTTCGAAATATGGACTCCCGAACGGTGGGCTGGTCAGGAAGGATTGTTGCATGAAGATTCATTGGCTCACATGTTCGCGGATCTTATGCTCACTTCTGAGTAATTAAATTTCCTGGGATGAATGATCCAGGCGAGCGGATTGAGTTCCCGCATTATCCTGTTCTTTACAATGAAATTATACACGCTTTAACACCGAAGCGAGGCGGTCATTATGTAGATGGGACGGTAGGCGCCGGGGGTCATGCCTGGGGTATCCTGCAAGCCAGTTCACCTGATGGGCTGTTGTTAGGGCTGGATCTGGATCCGCAGGCTGTAGACCTGGCCAGGCGCAGGCTTGAGACTTTCGGTACCCGGGCTGTAATTGTCCAGGCTTCATACACCAGCCTGGAAGAGCAGATAAGCAGCATGGGTTGGCGGTCGGTGGATGGAATTGTGCTCGATTTAGGTCTTTCAACAATGCAGTTGGAGGCATCCGATCGAGGTTTTTCATTCGATAAAGATGCTCGATTGGATATGCGTTTTGATCCAAGCAACCCAATTCGAGCGGAGGACATCCTGAACGAATATAGTGAGCAGGAGCTGGCGGAGGTCCTGTTTCGGAATGGTGAGGAAACCCTTTCATACCCAATCTCCCGTGCAATCATCCTGGCCAGGCCGGTCACTACGACCAGGCAGCTGGCCGAAATTGTCAGTCGAGTGGTGTGGGAACGCCGAAGAGGTCGTTCGAAAGACTCACGCAAGCCCAGCCTCCATCCAGCCACCCGGACGTTCCAGGCTTTGAGGATCGCTGTAAACAACGAATTGGAAAACCTGGAAACAACCTTACCGAGCGCCACACATGTGCTTAAGCCGGGAGGAAGAATTGCCATCATATCATTCCATTCCCTGGAAGACAGGATCGTCAAGCAGTATTTCCGCCGTGAAAGCAGCGATTGCATTTGCCCACCTCGCCAGCCTGTATGCACCTGCGGGCATATCGCCAGCATGTTGGAAATCACCAGGCATCCACTCGTTCCTGGACAGGAGGAGCTAAAACAAAATCCCCGCTCACGCAGCGCAAAATTGCGAGTAGCACAAAAAGTCGGTTGAAAGTTGGCCGGTTATGGCACATAAATTGCAAACTCAATAATCAAGGTTACCTGGAAAAGTGGATTGAACCGAATCGAAGGCATAACAAGAATATATTCCCAAGCACCGTGGAGAAAACAATCCCAGATTGTCGGATTGATCCTGGTGGTTGTGGTTTTCAGCACTCTGTTTGCTACGGTCTATTTGCACATCAGTGCCCGGACTGCAGAAGTTGGACGGCAGATTCAGGTTATGCAGAATGAAATTGATGAGATTGACCGCATGAATGAAGATTTAAGATCGCAGCTGGCACTCATCAAATCATCGGACCAAATGGAGCAAAGAGCCGAGGCTTTGGGTTTTCAACCGGTCCAGATGGATGAAATTACTTTCTTATCGGTGCAAGGTTTCATGGAACCTCCGGTTATGGTTTATCAGCATCGACCGGTGGATGCGTCACCTGGTATTGCAAAGCTGCCAGATGAATACACCGAATCCCTATTTGACTGGATGCGAAGGAAAACCGCGTTTTACCTGGTGGTGAGGTAGAAAAATGAATGAGAATGCTTACACCTGGCGGTACAGTTCGCTGGGTTTAATTATTTTTCTATTGCCTGTAATGATAACGCTACAGCTGATTCGGATTCAAATTAATCCAGGTTGGGTCAAGGAAGTGATGGAATTTGGGGAAAGGTTCGAGAAGGAAGCGCAATTCATCGATCCTCCCCGCGGCCAAATTCTCGATCGAAAAGGGAACCTCCTGGCAGGAAACCAGATTGTTTACGAAGTCGGCATCGATCTTCCTAAGGTTGTGGATCCGAGATCCATAGCGACGGTCTTAAGCTCAATACTGGACATTGATTATGAAGATGTATACAGCGCTGCCAGTCTGGAAGCCTCGGACAGGGCGGTCTATGCTGTGGTCGCAGATTATTTACCGCAGGAAAAAATCGACAAACTTAATATTTTCATCGAGCAGCTCGATTCAGAGGCCATCGCCAGCCCAGAAAAAGGACTTTTCAACCTTGCTGGAATCGTTAAGAAACCACACCTGGGACGATTATATCCAGAGCGGATGATCGGCTCAAATTTCATGGGATTCTCTCACGTTCCGAATGTGGGATATTTCGGGGTAGAAGAACAATATAACGACATCCTTTCACGGCCGCGAGAGACGATCTGGGTGCCTGTAAACCCGCTCCTGGCCGAAGAACAAACCGATGTACCTTCAGGCTCGAGTCTGATCCTGACAGTCGATCGGGCAGTTCAGAAAAGTATGGAAGAACTAGTAGATGAAGCGGTGGTAGAGACTGGCTCGGATTCGGCCACAATCGTTGTTTTGAATCCAAAGAACGGCGAGATACTGGCTCTTGCGACGACACCGCGCATGGACTTGAATGATATCAGCGAATATAAGAATCTCTTCCCTCAAGGCGTCCCTTATAACCGTGCGATCGGCCAGGATTATGAACCCGGTTCAGTTTTTAAGGTCCTGACCATGGCAGCGGCGCTGGATGCAGGAGCTGTTAAACCTGAAACCCAGTTCGTTGATACAGGCGTGATTGAAGTCGGTGGCTTGAGGATCTATAACTGGGATTCGGGTGCCTGGGGTCCGCAATCGATGTTAGGCTGCCTCCAGCATTCGCTTAACGTTTGCCTGGCATGGGTTTCGACGCAGATGGGATATGAGAACTTCTATCCTTATATGAAAGCGTTTGGGCTTGGACAGTTAACCGGTGTGGACCTGGCCTGGGAAGTGTCGGGTCGTTTGAAAATCCCCGGAGATGGTGATTGGTACGAAGCTGACCTGGGTACCAACGCATTTGGGCAGGGCGTCTCAGCAACTCCCTTACAGATGGCGGTCGCGATTTCAGCACTTGCCAACCAGGGGAAAATAATGACCCCGCATATCGTGAAGGCAATCGTCAACGAGGGGTATTTACGAGAGCTAGGCACTTCCGTGATGCGCGTTCCGATAAAACTTGAGACGGCAAACACGATCACCGAAATGCTGGCTCGCTCGCTAGAGATTGAAGCTTCCGATGCCCTGGTTACAGGATACCGGGTAGCCGGGAAGACTGGTACGGCAGAGATACCCACTCCTTACGGATATACCACGAACGAAACAAATGCTTCATTCGTTGGCTGGGGGCCAGCCGATGATCCCCAATTCCTCATCTACATTTGGCTCGAGAGGCCAAGCGTTTCTCCGTGGGGATCGGTAGTGGCTTCGCCAGTATTCCGCGAAGCAGTCGAAAGGCTGGTTGTTTTAATTGATTTACCTCCAGATGATATTCGCCACCAATTGGACCAGAATAGCCAATGATTCTTAAATCATGCTGAGACTCTCAGATTTGTTAGAAGCTTTATGCGGAATCAGGCCCGACTGGGCTAACCAGATCGTTATTCCAGAAGCTTCAATCGATTCGCGGCATGTAATACCAGGCTGTCTTTTCATCGCATTACCAGGACAAACAGCAGACGGGCACGAATTTGTGGGACAGGCATTTGAAAGGGGTGCCAGCCTGGCACTGGTCCAAAGGGACATCTCTGATCAATATTCTACGGTCGATCTGCGGGGCGAATGTGCGGAAGAAATTCAGCAAACACACTCGCTCCCGCTTTGCATCCTGGTAGATGACTCCCTTCTAGCCTTACAGAAAGCAGCTGGTTTTTGGAGGCGTAAGTTAAATATACGGGTGATAGGCATCACCGGGAGCGTGGGGAAATCCACGACGAAAGAAGTTACAGCAGAAGTATTAAGCCAGCGTTTCAGGACATTGAAAAATCCCGGTAATTTGAATAATGAAATCGGTCTACCGCTGACAATATTGAGTCTCAGCGAGAGCTATGAACGGGCTGTATTAGAAATGGGTTTTTATGTTCCTGGCGAGATTCGATTGTTGTGCGATATCGCGCTGCCCCAGGTCGGCGTGATCACGAATATCGGTACTGTACATGCGGAACGTGCTGGATCGCAAGAAATGATTGCCCTTGGAAAATCGGAGCTGGTCCGTTCTCTGCCAGCCAGCCCAGAAGGGGTGGCAGTTCTTAATTTCGATGATCCACGCGTGCGAGAAATGGCGGGTTTAACCAGGGCGCGGATTTTCTATTACGGATTAGATCCGAAGGCAGATTTATGGGCAGACCGCGTCGAAGGACTGGGGTTGGACGGCATTCGGTTGAGGCTGCATTTCCAGAAAGAGGTGCTCTACCTGCGGGTTCCATTGATTGGCCGACATTCAGTCCACACTGTTCTGCGGTCAGCCGCAGTCGGTTTGGTTGAAGGACTGACCTGGCAGGAGATCGTAAATGGACTGCGCTCTGAACGCACTCAGCTGCGCCTGATGGCGGTGCGCTCTGATTCGGGCGCATTAATATTAGATGACACGTACAATGCTTCTCCTGAATCGACCCTGGCGGCGCTGAACCTGTTGGACGAGCTTGAAGGGCGAAAAGTGGCAGTATTAGGCGATATGCTGGAATTAGGTCCCTACGAACAAGAGGGGCACGAGATGGTGGGATTAAGGGCAGCCCAGGTTGTGGATGAGTTGATCACCATCGGTGAGCGAGGCCGGATGATTGCCAGCGCAGCTCGCAAGGCTGGTCTGGCCCAAAATGCCGTAATGGAGCTGGAAGGGAATCAGGAAGTCATTCAATATCTAAAAGACAGGCTTGGAACACAAGACGTTGTACTGATAAAAGGCTCGCGTGGAATGCAAATGGAAGTCATAGTAGAAGCCCTGGAGGCACGCCGATGAACCAGACACCCATGGTGCTGGCACTGGCTGGCTTCAGCTTCATGATGACAGTAATCTGGGGCACACCCCTGTTGCGGATACTGCGCTACCTTAAAGTCGGCAAAGAAATACGAGTCGAAGGTCCTGAGCGGCATTTCAGCAAATTAGGAACCCCTACAATGGGTGGAGTCCTGATCATTTCATCGGTGCTCCTGATAACGGTGATGTTGAACGCAGTCTACGTTTTTGGTCTGAGGTGGTCAGGCCGTTCGATTATCCTGCCGTTAGGGACGATGGTGCTTTTTGCTTTATTAGGCGCGGTGGACGACTGGGAAGGACTGCGAGGCAGAAGAAAAGGCAAGGGGATGCGCGCCAGGACTAAATTCTTGATTCAGGTGATATTTGCCTTTTTGGCAGCCTTTGCCTTGAAATACATCCTTGACGCGCCGGACATGTTCGTTCCAGGGGTTAAAGACACCATTAAACTGGATGGTTTTTATATTCCTATCGCAGTTTTCATCATAGTGATGTGTTCGAATGCAGTGAATCTATCTGACGGATTGGATGGTCTGGCTGGATTGATCACAGCTACAGCTTTTGCAGCTTACGGCGGAATCGCATTGATCCAGCAGCAGGATTTCCTGGCCCGCTTCTGTTTCACCGTCGTTGGCGCCATTTTTGGTTTCTTGTGGTTCAATGTCCACCCGGCTTTATTGTTCATGGGAGACACTGGCTCACTTTCAATAGGTGCCTCGTTGGGAGTTGTGGCATTAATGACCGGGCAATGGTTATTGCTTCCATTGATAGCGTTTATCCCGATCAGTGAAACACTGAGTGTGGTCATGCAGGTGTCATATTTCAAGCTGACCCGCGGCAAGCGCTTATTCAAAATGGCGCCGCTGCACCATCACTTCGAATTATCCGGCTGGAGTGAAACCCAGGTAGTCCAAAGATTCTGGTTGATCAGCCTGCTATTTTCATTAATCGGTGTTGCACTGGCGGTTGTGTGATTGACATTATGGAGAGATGGAAGGGACTCAAGGTCTTGATCATCGGAGCTGCCCGCCAGGGCCTGGCCCTGGCACGCTATTTCTTAAAGCATGGAGCGAGTGTCATAGTAAATGACCGGCAGACTCCAGAAAAATTTAGCGGCTTGCGTGATGAATTTAAAGCACAGGCTGGTACTTCAGAGCAGATTAAATGGGTCTTGGGTGGACATCCGTTGGGTATCCTGGATGACGCCGATATCGTGTTTGTTTCAGGTGGAGTTCCTTTGGAAAATCCATTAGTACAAGAGGCGCAAACTCGCGGCATTACAGTGACCAACGATTCCGAGCTATTTTTAGAGAATGCACCTTGTAAAGTAATAGGAATCACGGGCTCAGCAGGCAAGACCACCACCACCACCCTGGTGGGGAGGATGGCCCAGTCCGCCGCAAGCCGGGACGAAGAAAAAGGCCCTTACCGGAAAGTGTGGGTAGGTGGGAACATTGGCACCCCCTTAATTTCCTGCATCGATGAAATGGTGGCTGAAGACCTGGCCATCATGGAATTGTCCAGTTTCCAGCTGGAGTTGATGTCATCCTCTCCACAGATCGCCGCGCTGCTCAACATCACCCCCAACCATCTGGACCGACACAAGTCCATGGAAGCCTACACTTCAACCAAAAAGCGCATCCTGGATTTTCAATCACCGGAGGACTGGGCGATTCTGGGAAGGGATGATCCAGGCGCCTGGTCTCTGGCAGCTGACGCAAAAGGATCCCTCCTATCTTTCGGATTAAATTTACCCGCTGCGCTTCATGCAGGCACTTATTATGAGAACGGCTCCATATTCTTAAGAAATTCGGAATATAAGTCCGAGCCGGTAAAAATCCTGGACCGGAGTGAAATCTCGCTGCGCGGAGACCACAACCTGTTGAATGTTATGGCTGCATGTTCGATATCCAGTGCGGCGCTCCTGGATGTAGTAGCGATGCGAGCCGGGATCATTGGCTTTTCCGGTGTGCCGCACCGGCTTGAATTTATCCGCAAATGGGGCGGTGCAGACTGGTACAACGATTCTATCGCAACAGCCCCAGAGCGCAGCATGGCGGCAATTCGAGCGTTTGATGAGCCTCTCGTCCTCATAGCAGGCGGCAGAGATAAAGATTTGCCTTGGAATGAATTTGCCAGCCTGGTGGTTCACAGGGTTGACCACGTGATCCTATTTGGAGAAGCCGCGGGTGTAATCTGGACGGCTATGGAGAAAAAGGGTGCAGTTTCATTGGCAGTCACCCGGTGTAAGGGTTTGAAGGAGGCCGTGCAGGCTGCAGCAGGCATTGTGCAAGCCGGAGATGTGGTTCTTCTATCCCCTGGCGGGACGAGTTTTGACGAGTTTAGAGATTTCGAAGAGCGAGGAGAGCATTTCATCCAATGGGTGAAAGAATTAGTGTAGAACATACTACCAGAGCTGAAAAGCGCCGGGCCAGCCGCCAGCTACCGAAATTTTTGGAAGCACTGTTGGCCGGAAACGCAGTCAGGCCGAGCTTACCCGAGAGTCCTGCCATCATCCGCCGGATGTTCCAGCTGCCTTTTGATGCGCCGCTGGTGCTGCTGGTGGTTATCCTGATCGTTTTTGGACTCATGATGATCTTCTCTGCCAGCACCGATTTTTCGATGATTATGCTTGGCGAGAAACCAACTTACCTGTTCAACCGGCAGCTCATGTGGTTGGGAGTTGGACTGGCAGCTGCAGTCTTCCTGACGTTCTTTGACTATCACTGGTGGAAGAAGCTGGCTGTCCCTGCCATGGGTGTAACACTGGTTATGCTGTTATTGGTGGTGATCACCGGCCAGGAGATCCTGGGTTCGACACGCGGTTTGCTTAACCGTTCAATCCAGCCTTCAGAAGTAGCCAAGATGATAACAATCATCTACCTGGCGGTCTGGCTGTTCTCCAAACGAGAACGGCTGACCAGTGTGACGCTCGGGTTGCTGCCACTGGCAGGTATTCTTGGAATCGTGGGCGGGTTGATTTGGGCCCAACCGGATATCAGCGCCATGGCAACTGTAATAGTGCTGGGCGGTTTGATGTTCTACCTGGCTGGAGGAGAAATTCGCCAGATCGCAATCCTGTTGTTGATCTCCCTGGTTGTAGGCTTGCTGGTTGTCCAAATCAGTGCGACCGGGAACCAGAGGTTTGAGGACTTCCTGAAGGGATGGAAGGATCCGGCAGAAGGATCTTACCATGTTAAGCGCACATTTGAGGCTTTTGCCAGGGGAGGGTGGGTTGGACAGGGAATAGGAAAAGGGGAAACCAAATACACCGGCTTACCTTTTCCTGCCACGGACAGTATTTTTGCGGTGGTTGGTGAGGAAACTGGTGTACTGGGTACGGTATTTGTGGTCTTGCTGTTTTCCCTTTTCTTATGGCGCGGGTTGGCGATCGCCAGAGGTGCGCCAGATCAAATGGGCACACTGATCGCGGCTGGACTCAGCATATGGATCGCAACTGAAGCGTTTCTGAACATGGCTGGAGTGATCAATCTTCTGCCTGTCTCCGGGAATGTACTGCCTTTGTTTTCGGCTGGCGGTACGAACCTGACGATTACACTGGCTGCTGTTGGCACCCTGTTAAATATCTCTCGCCTCTCAGTAAAAGCGCGTGAGGAGAACGGGAGGATGTTCAATGCGGTTGTTGATTTGCGCCGGGGGGACGGGCGGCGGCGTGTATCCAGCGCTCGCCGTACTACAGTCCCTCGAAAGCGAGTATGAGAGCGCCCACGAAAATGTCGGTGCTGCAGCATTGTCTTCCAGGTCTTTCCTTCCCGACGTGGATGTGTTGTGGGTTGGGGTTGAAGGTGGTATGGAAAAGGATTTGATCCTGCACTCCGGCATCCCAATTGAGACCATTCCAGCGGCCGGAGTCCATGGAGTCGGATGGCGTCGTATGCCGGGCAACCTGGTACTGCTGGCGAAAGGATATGGCAGGTCACGGGAGATTCTCAGACGGTTCAGGCCAGATGTGCTCTTTTTCACCGGAGGTTTCATCGCAGTACCGATGGCAATAGCAGGGAGGCAGTTGCCTTCGCTTTTGTATGTCCCCGATATTGAACCTGGACTGGCATTGAAAACCCTTGTGCATTTCTCGGATCAGATCGCGGTGACGGTGGAAGGCTCAAGAGAGTTCCTTCCTCGCCGTGCGCGGGTGACGGTCACCGGGTATCCGACCCGGCCGGATTTAAAAAAGTGGAGCCTTGATGAGGCTCGCAAGGCACTGGATTTATCCTCGGAGCTGCCAACTTTGTTGGCATTCGGAGGCAGCAAAGGAGCACGTTCGATCAATCGCGCTCTGATTACAGCCTTGCCGGATTTGCTCCCAGAGATGCAGGTCATCCACATCACCGGGCAGCTGGATTGGGAGGAGAATGCTGAATCCCAAAATCAGCTGGCTGGGCGGTTGAACGACAAATCCTGGCAGGACCGTTATCACGCATATCCATACTTGCACGAACAGATGGGAGCTGCGCTTTCGGCGGCAGACCTGGTGCTGTCACGCGCCGGGGCTTCGACCCTGGGAGAGTTCCCACTGTTTGGACTTCCGGCTATCCTGGTGCCTTATCCCTATGCCTGGCAATACCAGAAAACCAACGCTCAATTCCTGGAAGATCGAGGCGCAGCCGTTATCTTGCGCGATGAAGATTTGTCATCGCGATTAGCCGCGCAAGTGCTGGGGCTCATGCGGGATAAGGAACGCCGACAACGAATGCACCTGGCCATGCAAGGACTTGCCCAACCTGTTGCTGCGAAATCAATCTCGAAGCTCCTGCGCAAGCTGGCCGGTGAACCTGGTCCAGGAAAGGAAATCAACGGATGATCGCCATCTTAATTGTTTTTTATCTTTTCCTGGGATTGTTCTCGATCATGGGCGCAATGCGCGGCTGGGCTAAGGAAATGCTGGTGATCTTCAGCGTTGTGCTAGCGCTGGCATTCATCGTCGTCCTGGAAACATACATTCCATATGTAAACGAGTTCCTGAGAACAAATCCGGATATCCAAATCTGGGTGCGCATCATTGTTGTGATTGGATTTGCCTTTTTTGGCTATGAATCCCCGCGCTTCTCCAGGATAGGAAAGGCTACCGAACGGCGAGAGCGCCTGCAAGATATCCTGCTGGGTGGGATTTTGGGAGTCGTCAGCGGCTACATGATCGTGGGCAGCCTGTGGTCGTTTATCAATTCGGCTGGCTATCCACTCGATTATGTTATTCCTCCGTCGACTGAGTGGCCCATGGGAGAGGCTACCTTGAGAATGTTGAAAATCTTACCGCCGATTTGGCTGGGGCAACCACCAACGATCTTTATTGCTATGGTCTTCGCCTTTTTGATTGTCATTGTGGTGTTTGTCTAGGACTGAAATTGGAATGCATGTTCATCTCATCGGGATCGGAGGTACAGGACTCTCGGCGATTGCGCAGGTGCTCCTGGAAAAAGGTTACGAAGTGAGCGGATCGGACCGGGTAGAGAGCGCGGTTACGCAGAATTTGCACAATTTGGGAGTGCGTGTGTATATCGGGCATCAATCCCAGAATATCGCTGGCGCTGACCTGGTGCTGCGTTCCTCGGCTGTCACCGATGAGAATGTGGAAGTCCAGGCAGCGTTTGAGTCGCGCATCCCGGTGGTAAAGAGAGCTGAATTCCTGGAGCGCCTGATAGACGGGCAGGAATGCATCGCCGTTGCAGGCACACATGGAAAAACGACCACAACTGCCATGCTTGCCTGGGTGTTTCACGGTCTTGGGCTCGACCCATCCTATATTATCGGCAGCAGCTCTTTGAACCTCGGTAACAATGCGCATACCGGTAAAGGCAAGTACTTTGTAATCGAAGCGGATGAATATGACTACATGTTCCTGGGACTCATCCCAAAGATTACTATCGTGACGAATATCGAGCACGATCATCCTGACTGTTTTCCAACATACAGTGATGTACTGGAAGCTTTTAAATCATTCACTTCCCGGACTCTGCCCTCAGGCATTTTCATCACCAATGGAGAAGATCCTGGAGCTTCGCAGCTGCTGGCATTCGCCAAAGATCTGGGTCTGAGGTGTGTCACATACGGTCTCGGATCAGGCAGATATGATATCTATGCTGACGACCTGACTCAAGGCGACCTGGGTGGTTACCAGTTTACCGTTTCACGAAAAAAAGGTGGCCACCTGGTGGATGTCACTCTTCAAGTACCCGGCCTGCATAACGTGCGCAATGCGCTGGCATGCCTGGCCGTCGTAAATTCACTGGACCTCTCGCTTTCTACTGCAGCCACTGCAATGCAGGAATTCAAAGGGACGGCGCGCAGGTTTGAGTTGGTGGGTGAAATCTCAGGGGTGACAATTATCAGCGATTATGCACATCATCCAACGGAGATCCAGGCAACATTGGCAGCCGCTCGTACACGCTACGCAGAACGGCGCATCTGGGCTGTGTGGCAGCCGCATACATTTTCACGGACCACCGCGCTGCTCGACCAATTCAGCAAGTCGTTCGAAGATGCTGACCGAATTCTTATAACCGAGGTGTTTGCTGCCAGAGAAGCGCCTCCCCCAGGTGGGTATTCCACTCAATCGATCGTGGAGTCGATCCACGGCGATGCCTTGTTCTTTCCGGAATTAACGCACGTTCGAAGTTACCTGGGACGACAGCTGGCAGCTGGAGATGTGGTCATAATCCTTTCAGCGGGTGATGCAAACAGGTTGGGCAGCTGGTTAATTACCGACCTGGTAGACAAGCAGGATCAAAAACCAGATGATTGACTTGGATTTAAGAACAGTGAACACTGTGAAGTTGGAGAAGATTTATAAGGACCGGTTGCAGAAGGAAATCCCCCTGTCACGGTATACGGCCGCGCGCATCGGTGGAAACGCACAGGCTCTTATAGAAGTCACAAGCAGGCATGAGATGGTGGATATTGTCGAGCTGTGCTGGAAGACAGGCCTTCCCTTCACACTGCTGGGAGGCGGTTCCAACTTGCTGATAAGTGATACAGGGATTCGTGGCCTAGTGATCTTAAACCGGGCGCGGCAGGTGACTTTCAAGGAAGATACTTTTCCTTTGCACGTGTGGGCTGAATCCGGCGCAAATCTCGGAGTGATTGCTCGCATGGCTGCCCAGCGCGGGTTCAGCGGTCTCGAATGGGCTGCCGGAATCCCGGGCACCCTGGGAGGGGCGGTTGTTGGAAACGCAGGGGCTCATGGCAGTGATATGGCAGGCAATTTACTTCTGGCTGAAATCTTGCATCCTTCAGGTAACGGATATGAAGCGAGAACAGGTATTGAGGAGTGGACAGTCGATCGCTTCCAGTACGAATACCGCAGCAGCATCTTGAAACGCCAACCTGGAGAAGCTGTAATCCTATCTGCAGCGTTGAAATTAGAACGCAGTGTGCCCGAGTTAGTGCAGGCAAAGATCGATGAATTCACGGTTTACCGTAGGAGAACTCAGCCACCCGGAGCTAGCCTGGGATCGATGTTTAAGAATCCACCTGGAGATCATGCGGGCAGGTTGATCGAGGCAGCTGGATTGAAGGGTCTGAGGATTGGAGATGCCCAAATCAGCACTTTACATGCCAATTTCTTTATCAACCTCGGGCAGGCAAAAGCGGTGGATGTATCCGGGTTAATCGAAATTGCCCGCCGGAAGGTCCATGAGAAATTCGGTGTGGAATTAGAGCTTGAAATCGAGTTCGTGGGTGATTGGTAGAAGAAAAGAAGTGAACGGAAAAAAATGCCTGGGTGTGATGTTTGGAGGGCGATCCGGAGAACACGAGGTCTCCCTGATGTCTGCGCGTTCGATTTTAAGCGCTGTGAACCGCGAGGCTTATGAAGTGATCGAGATTGGCATCACCCATGAAGGGGTATGGCTGGTCGGTGAAAAAGTCCTGGATTCCATGCTGCAGGGCTCTTCTGGTCAGCTAGCTCAAGCCACTATCCTGCCTGATCCGAGCCAGCGCGCCTTATTTCAGATCGAAATAGGACGTGACAAAGGAAGTATAGAATATCTCTCGGAATTGGACGTGGTTTTCCCGGTATTGCACGGTACTTTTGGTGAAGATGGTACTTTGCAAGGCTTTCTGGAGCTGGCTGACCTTGCTTACGTTGGGGCAGGAGTTCTGGGTTCATCGCTGGGTATGGATAAGGGTGTTTTCAAGGATGTAATGAGGGCACATAGGATCCCCGTTGTCGAATCTATTGTTCTCAGCCGGCAGGAAATTGAACGCGACAGAGAAGGATGCATCCTGCGCGCGCTTCAGGTCTCACAGTTACCACTTTTCGTCAAACCGGCCAATCTCGGCTCTTCTGTTGGGATAATGAAATGCAAATCCAGGGCGGATTTACTGGAGGGGTTGGCTGACGCCGCCCGTTATGATCGACGGGTAATTGTCGAGCGCGGTATCGAGGCCAGGGAAATAGAAGTGAGCGTGTTGGGAAATGAAAATCCGATTGCCTCCATACCCGGGGAAATTCTGCCCAGTCGAGAATTCTATTCATATGAAGCTAAATATATTGATGACGCTTCCAGGTTATTGATACCTGCACCTGTTCCACAGGAAATCAGTGAAAGAGTCCAGGAGCTGGCTGTCAACGCCTTCAAGGCTATTGATTGCGCCGGTATGGCACGTGTTGATTTCCTGCTTGAGAAGAAAGGTGAGGATGGTTCCCAACCAGGCCAGTTGTATCTCAATGAGCTCAATACTATCCCGGGATTTACGAAAATCAGCATGTATCCGAAATTGTGGGAAGCAAGCGGTATTTCTTATCCCGCGCTTATTGACCGCTTGATTGAGCTGGCGCTCGAAAGGAAAGCCGACCGAGATAGAACCGAAAGACGGTATCGTACGGATGACTAAGATGTCAGCTACAAAAACCAAACGCTCGAACCAGACACCTGATAAAAAAAGTGCCTCCTGGCGCAAGTCAAAATCGTCATTTGCCAGGCGTAAACGAGTAGCTGTGACATCATCGGCTCCTCCTGTTATGGCGCGCAGTCCTGCTCAGTCGACGATGACCAAAGACTTTAAACCTCGCAGGAAAACGCGCCGCAGGTTTGACCTGGCATTGAACTCCCCCGGCGTGGAGATGCGCCTGCCAGCAATTCCACAAATTCATATCGGTTGGCGACTGCTTTCCTTCTTCTTATTGGCTGCCTTCTCATATGGCTTTTTCACACTCTGGAATTCTGCGAGATTTCGAGTGGAAGCAGCGCAAATTGTAGGATTGCAGCGCATAACGAGCGAGGCTGTTAATACGGTGTTGGGAATTTCCGGCGAGCCGATATTTACGGTGGACGCGGCGAACATCGAACAGGTTGTGAAGGACGAATTCCAGGAATTTTCGGCAGCCGAGGTTGAGGTATCGCTACCAAATTCGATCTTGATTACAGTGACAGAGCGCGTGCCCGTATTAATTTGGATCCAGGATGAACGGACCATTTTAGTAGATGAAAACGGAAATACTTTTCCCATGCGTGTCGAAAACGAGAGCCTGGCACTACCGGTCATTGAAGCCCAAACCAATCCACCTGCTCCCCCAGCTCAGAAGGACCCTGATCTAGGATCTGAGGCAGGATCAACATTAGAGCTGGCTGCATTATCAATGCTGGAAGAGAGCGATGACCTGGAAGGGTTGAGTTCGCGGCCGCTGCTGGCCAGGGAAATGGTGACAGCAGTATTGCGGATGGCTGAAAACGCACCCTCTGAGGCTCTACTGACCTATACAGCCGAGCATGGGCTGGTCTGGCAAGATAAGCGTGGATGGAGTGTATATTTTGGCGCTCCAGAAAATATGGAAATGAAATTGAAGGTATACAGGAGCATCCTGGATCATTTGAAATCTCAAGATACACGCCCGGAGATGATCAGCGTGGAATTTCTTTCTGCGCCTTATTACCGTATAGCCGGGTGAGAGATGTCAAAGAATATCTTGTTTGATTATTTCTTGCATGAGGCAAAGTGATGGAAGAAGACCAGATTTTTACAGGCGTTGATGTTGGCTCGACCAAAATATGTACGCTCGTCGGCCGTTTGGAGAGCCAGGGAAATTTACGCATCCTGGGGGTTGGGATCGAGCCATCACGTGGATTGCGAAAAGGAGTAGTGGTCGATCTGGAAGCTGCTGCCCAGGCCGTATTTAAGTCGAAAGAGAAAGCTGAGCGTACATCCGGCGTGGAGATTATGGATGCCCTGGTCAGCCTGGCGGGGGCAAATGTCACATCTGTAAACAGCCGGGGTGTGGTGGGCGTCACCGGCAGAGTCATCGATCACGATGACGTTGCCAGGGCAGTAGACGCTGCACGAGCTATCGCAATTCCGCACAATCGCGAAATCGTCCATGTGATACAGCGTGGTTTCAATGTCGATGGGCAGGAAGGAATCCGCACTCCGATCGGGATGCATGGTTACAGGCTGGAAGTCGAAACCCATATCATTACAGCATCAGCTGCCAGCATCGAAAACCTGCGACAGTGCGTGGCGGCAGCGGACCTGGATGTATCCCAATTTGTGTTAAATCCCCTCGCCTCGGCTGAAGTCGTGCTCACGGAAACGGAACGCCAGATGGGTGTCGTGGTGTGCGACGTGGGAGGTGGCACCACTGATATGGCGATCTACGTGGATGGCGACATATGGCATACAGCGGTCCTGGGATTGGGAGGCAATCACATCACTTCGGACATTGCCCAGGTCCTACGACTGCCAAACACCCAGGCGGAAGAAGTCAAGCTTCAGCATGGTCACGCAGACCCGGAGGAAATCGACCGCCGGCAGTATTTCAACATCCAGCCCTTCGGCGAACACGAGCCGGTTCAGGTCAGTCAATATGAGCTAGTGCAGATTATCAACGCGCGTGTTGAAGAGATTTTTGGTCTGGTTGTCCAGGAAATTAAACGCTCAGGATATGACGGGTTGTTGCCAGCTGGAATGGTCCTTACTGGAGGGACGAGCTCCTTACCGGGCATACGAAAGATAGCTGGAAGGATCCTGGGAGTACCCGTCAGGCTGGCAAAACCCGAAAACATCATCGGGCTGTCCGATCGATTAAATTCTCCGGCTTTCTCCACCGGTATAGGCCTGCTGCGCTGGGCTACATTGATGAGGGAGGTTACACCTCGTAGAAACGGTAAACACGGGGATCCCGGTCCAAGAGGACCGGAATTCGGTACAAAGCTGGAGAAAGCTTTGGAATGGCTGAAGTCTCTCCTTCCTTGAGGCAGAGACACTACTTACGTTGATCACAGGGTCAGACCCTGATCATGAAGAAGGATGAACAACGTACGGGAACCCAATCAAAGGAAAGGACGTGACAGCGAAGAAATACGTATGTCAAGTTCACTTCGAGGAGGAATAATGTCGACAAATTCACACATGCCTAATCAGATCGAAACCTTTGCCCGCATTAAAGTCGTCGGTGTGGGTGGAGGCGGATGCAATGCCGTTGACCGCATGATCGACGAAGGCATGCAAGGTGTTGAATTCGTGGGAATAAACACGGATGCCCAAGCCTTGCTGCTGTCCAAAGCGCCAATCCGGGTGCGTGTCGGCGAAAAGCTGACCCGCGGACTTGGATCAGGAGGCGACCCTGAAGTAGGGCGAAAAGCGACGGAAGAATCGGCGGAAGAGCTTTATACCGTTCTGAAGGGTGCCGATATGGTCTTCATCACCTCCGGGATGGGAGGCGGCACCGGTACCGGCGGTGCTCCAGTGGTGGCTAAAATAGCCAGAGAAATTGGAGCACTGACGATCGGCGTGGTTACCAGGCCTTTCAATTTCGAAGGATCGCGCCGTATCCAGGCAGCAGAGTCAGGTATCGATCTCTTCAAGGAACAGGCGGACACGCTGATTGTGATCCCGAATGACCGGCTCCTGCAAATTGTGGATAAGCGCGCCAATTTGCAGCAGGCTTTTCGGATTGCAGACGATGTCCTGCGCCAGGGCGTTCAAGGAATTTCAGAGCTGATCACAGTTCCCGGTTTGATCAACCTGGATTTTGCGGATGTACGGACGATCATGTCCGAAGGTGGCGCAGCCCTGATGGCAGTCGGGCAGGCGAAGGGAGAAGATGCCGCACGTTCGGCGGCTGAGCAGGCCATCTCCAGCCAGCTGCTGGATATTACCATCGACGGGGCACGAGGCATCCTTTTCAATGTGACCGGGGGTCCGGAACTGACTCTCTTTGATGTCAACCAGGCTGCAGCAATCATCAAGGAGACCGCTCATCCAGACGTCAACCTGATATTCGGTGCAGTGATCGATCCGAATATGAAAGACCAGGTGCGGATCACTGTCATCGCGACTGGTTTCGAACGCGCCAGTGCCTTAAAACGGGGCATCGAGGTTCCAACCAGCGAAGTCCGAGAAAACGTCGAGCGAAGAGAGACCGTCCAGGTAGCCCGCCCGGTATCCAAAGAATTTCAGCCGCGCGCTCTCAACACGGAAGATTTGGATATCCCGACCTTTCTGCGGAATCGGAAATCTTAAGATACAGATATAACAGGCTAATGTGTGATCAGATCTAGGGTCGGCAGCTTTCCTGTCATTGAATTTGCCAGCGTTCGAGAAACACAACGCGACAAATCCTCCTGGATTCCCCCTTTCTGCCTTCGCACGGGGAACAGGGTCTCCAACCCGTTGGGCTCATTGCTAAATGCATCGAGCTCAACGGGTCTGGAGGGTGACCGGCATAGCCCACCAGTACTTAAGTACCAGCCTGATCCCTAGATTCTTAAGTTGTAACCATGGTAATCCGCTTGCCATTCCGTGACAACTATGCTAAAATGCAACTCCGCTTAACCCCACCGGTACGGATTTACTCCCTGGAATCCCCCAAAGATGGGGGTTACAAATGTTCTAGTTATATTAGAGGGCTTCATGCGCTGTCCCTATTGTGCGAATAAAGATAGCAGAGTCATCGACACCTCTCAAGATGTGCGCGGCGGAGTGCGGCGCAGGCGGAAATGCGAGAATTGCGGCCAGCGGTTCAGTACTTATGAACGCCCAACGCTGGCTGTTCCTTTAATCATCAAACAGGATGGATCGCGTGAAGAGTTTGACCGTGATAAGTTGATAAGAGGTATTCGGATATCGTGCGCCAAACGACCGGTTTCTGCAGCTGATATTGAGCGCCTGGTAGGTGAGATCGAGTCTACATTGCAGGCTATGGGACGAGCCGAAGTCTCTTCTCGAATTGTAGGTGATCGAGTGATTACCGGTCTGAAAGAATTAGATCAGATCGCTTATATCAGGTATGCAATCGTGTATCTGGGTTTGGATGATCTCGAATCTATCCGGAATGAAATAGACCGGCTTTTGGAATCTTAGCTTTCATCCTGGCTGCCGCTGATCGAGGCTCCGCCTTTGATGAATTTTTTCGGAATTATTAATCATTGATAGACAGGGCAGGAGGTTGTGATATGAAAAATTTACTTCCTACTACTTCACTTGAATCTGGCTTGCGTCCGACTCCTCCAGTCCCTGCGAAATTCAGCCCGGTAAACTTATCTGACAATGCCAGGCAGGTGCTGCTTCGGCGTTATGTTCGCAGGGGCAAAGATGGAAATCCGGTGGAGACACCGGAAGAGATGTTCTGGCGAGTAGCCTATCATGTTTCTGCACCCGAAACGCAGTGGGGTGCTGGCAGGGAAGAGACTGCCGAACGTTTTTTTGAATTGCTGGCCTCCAAGCGTTTTTTCCCCAACTCACCAACCTTTACCGGCGCCGGCACACCGCTAGGACAGTTAGCCGCCTGTTTTGTGCTGCCGATAAGCGACGATATGGGGCGCGACGCTGCCGGGATTTTCCAGACATTGAGAGATGCTGCGCTCATTCAGCAGACCGGCGGGGGAAACGGCTTCTCGTTTTCCCGATTGCGTCCGAAGGGATCGCTTGTGAAAACTTCCGCCGGTCAGGCGACTGGACCGGTGGGTTTCTTGCGCGTGTACGACCAGGCTTTTGGAGAAATTGCACAAGGAGGTACGCGTAGAGGTGCCAACATGGCAGTTTTACGCGTCGACCACCCGGACATCGAAGAATTTATTACTTGCAAAACAGATGAGAATGCGATCACCAATTTCAATATTTCCGTGGGTGTTACCGATGCTTTCATGCGCGCAGTGCAGAAGGATGAAAACTGGGACTTGCGCTTTCCCGATGTCACCATCCCGGAATACAAAAGCTTTTCTGGTACGCTGGAACAGGCTGAAGCAGTCGGCTTACCGGTCCTGACCTACAAAACCGTGCGGGCGGTGGAGTTATTTGAAAAAATAGTCACCCAGGCGCATCATAATGGAGAACCCGGAGTATTATTCCTGGATACATCGAACCGGTCAAACCCCGTACCCCATCTTTACAACCTGGAAGCGACGAACCCCTGCGGCGAGCAATTCTTAGGTCCATACGAAAACTGCTGCCTCGGATCGATTAATCTCTCGCAACATTTCAGCACGGGCGGGAGCGTGGATTGGGAAATGCTGCGCCAGACCGTGGAGCTGTCGACGATTTTCCTGGACGATGTGGTGGATGCCAATGCTTACGTCCCGGCAGTTTCGCAGTTGAAAGAGGCTGCGCTGCGAGCCCGCCGTATTGGTTTAGGGATTATGGGCCTGGGAGACCTTATGTACCATGCCGGTATCCGTTATGGTTCAGAAGAAGGCCTGGATTTTGCTGCACAGGTGATGGAATTCATCCGATATCACGCGATGAAGACCAGCATTGAGCTGGCTAGCACGCGCGGCCCGTTCCCGGCGATCTCCGGGAGCCTGTTTGACCCTCAGAATTTACGCTGGCAACCTCCCAAACCTGTCATGCCGTATAGCCGTGACTATAGAAGGCCTGCACTGGATTGGAGTGAGATCGTTAATGGACTCCATCAGCACGGGATCCGCAACGCGGCCCAGACGACGGTAGCGCCAACAGGTACTATCGCCACGGTTGCGGGATGCGAAGGGTACGGCTGTGAGCCGGTGTTCGCCCTGGCTTATATCCGCCATGTTAACGACAACGGGAAAGACCTGCCATTAACCTATGCCAGCCCGTTGTTCGAATCTGCACTGGTCCAGGCCGGACTCGACCAGGAAACCCGGCAAAATGTTATCGATATTGTCATGGAACGCGGCAGCTGCCAGGGAATGGAAGAGCTGCCAGAGAGCGTGCGCCACTTGTTTGTGGTGTCGCAGGATATTACTGCAGATGAGCATGTACGCATGCAGGCTGCACTTCAGGCTTTCGTGGATAACAGCTTGAGTAAAACGATCAACTTCCCGGAGGATGCCTCCGGGAAGGATGTCGCGGACGCTTATCTGCTGGCCTGGGAGTTGAACTGTAAAGGGATTACCGTCTATGTGACAGGATCGCGGCAGAAGGTCGTTCTAGAGACTCACGCAGTCGCACGCCAGAAAACAAAACCGCCCCAGCCTGAGGTTGAACCGGCGGTCGAGCAATCTCCGATCTGGTTCGATAAGAAAAAGCCGCGCCCGCGCAGGCTGATCGGGCACACCATCAGCGTCAGCACACCCCTGGGTAAGGCATTCGTTACCATTAACGAGAACGGCGGAGGACAGCCGTTCGAAGTCTTTGTGAACACGGCGAAGGCTGGATCGGAAACCGCGGCAGTCTCTGAGGCCATCGGCAGGCTGATTTCTTACCTCCTGCGCCTGGCTTCACCGATCGCCCCACGTGAGCGGTTGAAAGAAATCTGGCGTCAGCTCTCCGGAATCGGCGGGCCGCGTTCGCTTGGTTTCGGCCCCAACCGGGTGCGTTCACTGCCCGACGGAGTGGCCCAAGCCCTGGCGGAATACCTGGAGACTTCAGACTCACAAATAAGCTCGCAGGATTTCGAAGGGAGCGACGAAGGCACACACGTTCAGGAATCTGAGGGAGGGAACGGACATCGTTTAATGAGCGAACATGCCCGGACAGAATTAGAGGAGGCAGGATTCTATCCGTCGCAACTTTCAGCTTCTATCGGTGACCTGTGCCCCGAGTGCGGACAACCCGCACTCGTGAGTGAAGAGGGGTGCAAGAAATGCTATTCTTGCGGGTACAGCGAATGCTGAGAGACTTGAATGCCAAAACATATTATACTTCTGGCAGGAAATATTGGTGCTGGTAAGACCTCGCTGACCGAGCGTCTGGGTGCGCGCTTGAAGTGGCAGACGGCATTCGAATCGGTCGCCGATAACCCCTACCTGCCGGATTTTTATACCGACATGCGCAGCTGGTCCTTCCACCTACAGATCTTTTTCCTCGGTCACCGGGCGCAGCAGTACCTGGAGCTGGCACAATCTCCACAATCAGCCATCCTGGATCGCAGTATATATGAGGATGCCTTCATCTTCTCGCGTGCCCTGCACCACATGGGGAATTTACCCGAGCGGGATTACCTGGCTTACCGGCGGGTGTTCGACCTGGTGGTCAGCAACCTGCCGACGCCGGACCTGCTGATCTACCTGAAAGCCCCGGTACCCGTGCTATTCGAGCGCATCCGCCGGCGGGCGCGCTCTATCGAAAGCGGTATCAGCCTCGAGTATCTAGAGCTGCTCGATTCTTTCTACGAGGATTGGATGAGAACCTTCGACCAGTGCCCGGTGCTCACCATTCGCTCCGATGATTTAGACTTCGTCCATAAATCACGGCACCTAGATATCGTCGTGCAGCGCATCAACGATAAGCTGGCGGGAAGGGAGGAGCTGGTTCTTTCGTAATAGGGGAGTTCTGCTGGGCAGAATCAATCGGCGATGCAACTGGTGGTGGTTACTGTTTAATTAATTAATCCATCATTTGCCAGAAAAACAACGTTTTACCTGGAATTTACATCCCGGTTCTGGAATGTTTACAGGATGCCGATATCCTTTATTTAATCAGAGACCAGGCAGGATTCCGGTGGATCAATAATCCCGGATTTGATCCTGGCATAACCAGCAAATAAAGGAGATCGAAATGACAAAGAAAATCCTGATAGCAGTCAGCGCAGCGGTTATAGTTACGCTATTAGCGGGAGTTTGGATCAGTGCTGAGGCCGCAGCCAAGAATCCCGAAATTTTCAAGCGCTTCCGAAAACCAGCAGGCGCGTTCGGCCAGGTTACTAGCTCCAACACCGGGCAGCTTGTTATTACTAAACGCAGTGGAGAAGAGGTCACTTTCCTAGTGAATGAGAGCACCACATTCAGGGATCGAGCAGGCAATGAGCTGACCAGCGGTGATTTGCAGCCAGGCAGCTGGGTGATCGTGCTTTCACCACGCGGGGAGCAAAACAGCCTGGAGGCGCGCCTGGTGGTAGTCCTGCCGGATGATTTCGACCCAGAGAACGTGGTCGGCGCCAGGGGCGTGATCGCTGATATCGACCAGGATGCCAGCCAGATTACGCTGAAAACACGCCTTGGTGAAGAGCTGGTCATCAACTTCGGTCCAGAAACCATCTTCAAGGGACAGGCACCCGATATCAGCAGCCTGCAGGAAGGGATGTGGGCACGGATTTTCAGCCAAAAGCTGGAAGCAGGCGGCCTGATGGCCGATGCGGTACGCTCTACCGACCCGGTACGAACAATGGTGGGTGAGATCGTAGAAATTAACAACGATTCCCAAACACTGACCATCCTCACCCGGCGCGGTCGGGATGAAGTGACTGTCACCCTGGATGCCAGCACGCGCTTTCGCAGCCGAGATGAATCCATCAGCAATTTTGGTGACCTGGAACAAGGGATGTCCGCCCTGGTGATAACGAAAACTGAACCAGGAAGGGAAGTAAACCGGGCCGTGCTGGTAGCCGCGGCACGACCGGAAGACCTGCCGCAAGTGGACAAGCAGGTGTTCGGTGAGCTAATATCGATCGAAGGGAGTGCGCTTACTGTGAAGGCACGCGACGGCCAGCAGTATGTTTTCGTTGTCGATGAAAACACGAAATTTCGCAGCCGGAATGGTAAGCTGAGCGACCTGGAGGATCTTACCGAAGGGATGATCCTATTCGTCGCTGGCAAGGAAGCCGGGAATGAAAGTTTTCAAGCGTTAGTGGTTGCTCAGCTACTGCTGCCGCGACCCTAATCGCCTTTTGAATGCAGGGAAAGTTATGCAAAACCAGCTTCCCATGAATTTTGGAAGCTGGTTTATTTTCTCAATTTCCAGAAGCGCGGTGAAAAAGGTGTCGAAATCAGGATCGATTATAGAATATACACCATCAGGATGGCATTCAGGATCAAGCCAAGTAAATACAGAATGCCGAAGCGCCGGTTGTGAATGAAGGCGGCAGCCACAAAATAGTTCGGCCAGACATCGGGAAAATCAGGCGGTTTTTGATCTGGCTTCGGCTGGCGAAAGATCGGTATCAATTCCATAAAGGACTTGATTGCGAACAGGACGATCAATAAGACGGGTGTGAAAAACTGGATAATGGTCAGGTAAATTACAGAAATGTACTGCAGCACCAGCATACCCACAACAATATAGCGAGCTGGGCGTTCGCCGATAATCACAGGCAGCGTGTAAATACGCTTCGACTTATCCATTTCATATTTATCGATGTGCTTTCCGAACAGCACTCCCGTCACTCCTAAAGCGTAAGGCAGGCTGGCGATGACGACGTTCCAGTCCCATTGACCTGCGATGACATAATAACCTCCTCCGATCATCAGAGGTCCCCAGACGATCAAAACGGTAATTTCACCGAGTCCGAAATACTTGAGCGGGAAGGTATAAAAAAGCAAGAAAAAAGCGCCCAAAGCCAGGAACAACCAGGTCGATTCGCCTCGCAAGAAAATCAACGCAAGGCCGGCTGATAGCGCGATCAACCCCGTAACCAGGATATAGGTAAGAAGCTGGTGCTTTGTCAACAGGCCGTGCACCAGCGTCTGAGGGCCGTACTGGCTGCGGTAATAATTTTCCTGGTCGACTCCCTTGGAAAAGTCGACGAAATCGTTGAGAAGGTTGTTGGTGGCGTGTGCAAAAACCAGGCCGATGCTTACCAGCAGCCAGTACAGGAAGTTGAATTTTCCCTGCTGGAATGCCAGGATCCCGGCGATGCACGCCGAAAGAAAGGTCATTACGAACACTGCCGCGCGCGTGGAGATCAACCATTTGGAAATGATATCAAGCCGGTCCCATTCGTCTTTTGTCACGTGAGGGATGATTTGCAGGGCTTTTAGCCACATGAAGACATTCATGTTTCGCCGCCTGTTCTTTTGTATTGGATAATTTTTTTTATTTGGTTGGGAAAATCTTTTTACTGCGGATTATTGCTTACTGGCATCGCAGATCAATCGAAATGCTTACTCAGCCAGGATACTCGACAAAGTCGCGCAAACGCGCTCGACCTGGTTTCCACTCATCATACTTGAGAAAGGCAGGGCCAGGCTGCGCCTCCCCAGGTCTTCGGTCACCGGGAAATCTCCCGGCTTGTAATCGAACCGCTCGACCATGTAGGGCTGCAGGTGAATGGGAGTGAAATATGGCCGGGCAGGTATTCCGTTCTTTATCAGTTCCATAGCGATATGATCACGATCGATATGGGCCGCAAAGCGCACCACGAAGACAAACCAACTCTGACGGGTAGTGTTGGGGGATATGCTGAGGCATTCGACCTCAGAAAGTGCATCGAGCTGCTCCAGGTACATGGCAGCGACGGCTGCACGTTTCGCGATCATCTCATCAAGCCGGCTGAGCTGAACGCGACCAAGGGCAGCGCTCATTTCATCCAGGCGGTAGTTGTATCCCAGGTGAGTGTGCTGCAACCAGGTATCGCCTGGTGCTCGCCCCTGGTTGCGTAGGGCGCGCATAAGGGCTGCATCCTGGTCATCTTCAGTGACGATGATGCCTCCTTCGCCGGTGGTTATTTGTTTATTCGGATAAAAACCAAATACACCGTAATCACCCAGCAAACCCGCTTTCCGTCCTTTGTATTCCGCGCCCAGTGCTTCACATGAATCTTCGATCACTTTCAAGCCAAATTCTTGAGCCGTTGGCAGAATGGCATCCATGTCTGCCGGCTGGCCGAAAACATCAACGGGCAGGATGGCTTTTAATACAGCCAATGAATCCGGGAATTTCCGGGGGAGCCATTCCGCGGCTGGTGAGCCGCCCTGGGAAAGGTCCCATGCTGCCTGCTGCACGAGGCTAGGGTCGAGGTTGCCTGTCACTGGATCCACATCGAGAAAAATCGGGACAGCTCGCTCAAAAAGTAAAACATTGGTAGAAGCTACAAATGAGAATGGAGTGGTGAGAACCAGGTCTCCTGCTCCGATACCAGCTGCGCGCACACACAGGTGCAGCCCCGCTGTGCCGGAATTGACCGCGATAGCATGTTTACACCCCAGGTACTCACGTATCCCACTCTCCATGGCTTCAATCTCACTCCCCATGCTCAGGTTGGGAGTTCGCAGCACGGCAGCCACCGCCTCGCGCTCAACATTGGTAATGTCAGGGGAAGACATCGGGATTGGTTCAGCATTCATCATGTTATTCTATTCCAGTGAGGCTTTGACCAGCCTTTTTAAATCTATTCAAGTTACGAAGGCCAGATTGTACCCGCACGGACGACACCGCGTTCCGGTACGTCTGCTTTTATCGTGCAGCCATTTCCCAGGCGCGCACGGGCACCGATGCTTACCCGCAAATTGACCGTGACACCCATACCGACCAGCACACCCTGTCCAACACTTACTTCTCCAGCCAGTATCGCACCGGGAGCGATGTTCGCGTTTTCACCGATGATGCAGTCATGCGAGACGATAGCTCCAGTATTGATGATGCATCCGAATCCTACCTTTGCTTCGCTGCCCACGTATGCCAGCGGCATTATTTGCACCCCAGCTGCCAACTGGGCACTGGCTTCGATGACGGAGCTGGGGTGGATTAAAGCAGGGCAGGTAAAACCAGCCTGCAAGAGCTTGTCAAAGACCCTGGCTCTGATATCGATATTCCCGATACCGCCAACGGCATTCGCCGCCATGCGGACGCCTTTAGCCCATAAACCCGGCAGGACTTCTGCGCCGCCCAATACCTGGATGTCAGAAACCTGGCCTATCACTCCCGGATCGTCGTCGATAACTCCTGTTATATGGTAGCGGTCGAGAACTCTGATCATCTCGATAATCGATTTTCCATGTCCACCCGCTCCATATACTATGATTGCAGTCGGATCGATATCAATTTCGGGTATGTCCTTCACACCTGGATGAAGCTGGTTTTCAGCCAGCGAGCGAACCAGGTTTTCGGTGACCAGCCGGTCAAGCGGCAGGTTGTTGAGGTCCAAACCAAGTTGTTCAGCCAGGCTCAGGGCGGGTTGGGTGATTCTCAGGCCAGCAGGCTGAGATGGAACCTCAGGAACAGGTGTACCTCCCGGATATCTCTCCTGCTCTGCTGCCGGAGGTTGCCAGCCAGGATCCTCCGAGACATAGCAGAGAATTTCCCCGCTGTGAACAGTCTGTCCGGCCTGGTTATTCAGTCCCAGGAGATAACCAGCCTGCGGGGCTTCGAGATCCGCTGTTGATTTCGTGGTTTCCAGGGTGCAAATGATTTCTCCGGTCTTGAGGTGTTGACCATTTTGTACGTTTAACTGGACAATCAGGGCTTCGGGTTCATTCGGATTCAAAAAGGGGACGACTATCGCAGAATGCATGAATTTTCCGAGTTAGAAATTAATTTCGAACTTTAGAACCTGCTGGCTGGTGGTGATCACAAAAAGATTGCCTTCCATATTAAAGGCATATCCCCGAATTCCACCATATGAGTAATCCCAGGGCATGCCGTCCAGGAATTCGCCTTCGCTGGTGAA
>Ga0154795_1084_pt2 | contig 28211 bp, 32 predicted proteins | sample Rifle2008BG16ft_FD_105803 | JGI IMG/M metagenome (GOLD analysis project Ga0154795, IMG submission 105803) | Chloroflexi bacterium RBG_16_54_18 | reverse complement strand
TGCTCAAGCCGTGGCTGGCCAGGGTCGCCGGATCGGTACGCACCGCGCCCATCACTTTGCGGGTTACATCCGGAGCCAGCACCCCCATACCTTCATGGACTTGAAGGATCGCTTTGCGAAGCTCCTCCGGGGTAGCGTTTTTGAGCAGGTAGCCATCGGCTCCAGCCAGGATCGAGCCGAACAGGTCATCGTCATTTTTAGAGATGGTCAGCATCATAATGCGGCAGGAAAGGGCTGCTTTGATGGCGCGCACCGTCTCTACCCCATCCATCACCGGCATATTGACATCCAATAACACCATATCAGGGACAAGCTGGCGGGCAGCCTCCAGGGCTTCCTGGCCATTGCCTGCCTCGCCCACCACAACGAACTCTGGCATCCCCTTCAACAAGCTGATCAATCCAGAGCGAAACAAGGCATGATCATCCACCACCAGCAGGCTGATCGGTTTCATACCAGCCTTTCTTTCTCTTTCAATGGCAGCCTGATACGGACTGCCGTCCCCTGGTTCGGCTGGCTGATCACCTGGAAGTCAGCGCCAATCAGCTCGGCGCGCTCGCGCATCCCGCGCAACCCATGCTGCGATGGGCCGGGCACATCCTCCACATAAAATCCCCCGCCGTCGTCACGGATTTCCATTACCATGTCCTCGCCCACGCGCTGGCAGTCGATCTCCACCTGGCGGGCTTTGGCATGCTTGCGCACGTTGCTCAGGGCTTCCTGGACGATGCGGATCAACTGCGCCTGGATCTCTGGCGGAAGACCGGCTGCGATCTCTGCGTCACACAGATCGACAACCATGCCGGTGTACTCCTGGAACTCGTCGACCGTCTGCTGCAGCCATTCCCCAAAGCCTTCCTTGGATGAAATCCGCAGCCCGTCAATCGCCTGGCGTGCGTCCTGGTAGGCTTCCTCCAGCACGCTATAACAGGTATCCACCGCTTCTTGAAGCAGGTCGCCTTCGCCCTGTTCGAGGTACGTGCGCATCTGTGCGGTCTTCAGCTTTAAGAATCCCAGGGTTTGCGCCAGACCATCATGGATCTCCCGCGCCAGGCGCATGCGCTCTTCGATCATTGTCTTATACTCAAGCTGCGCCAGCAGGCGCACATTCTGCACCACCAGGGAGACCTGCCCGGCGATCATCTGCAGGATGGACAACTGGCGCTGACCGAATGCCCTGGCGCGCCGGCTGGCAACCAGGATCACCCCCAGCGCTGGCCCATCTTTGCTGGATTCTTGCACCACCAGCGGCGCGGCAAGCATGGCATGCAGCCCAGCCGCTGAAGCCACCCCCCCAGACGCACTCTCCAGTAAGACTGGCTCTCTGGACGTCAAGACACTCTGCAGGATCCCGTTGATCAAATGGCGGGCATTCTCCGGAATATCCACCCCGATCGAGACCTCCGTTTTTTGATATCCACTCTCGCCATCCTGTATGGATACCAGGACATAATCGGCTTCCAGGGTCTCGCGCAGGCTCACCAACAGATCCGCCAACAGGCCGTTCAGGTCGGTTTTTTCACGCAATTTTTGCAACTGATGCAAGGCAATCATTGCTCGCTGGCGCATGCGCACATTCTCCAGAGCGATGGTTGTCTCGTCCAGCAGCGTCCTGAGCAGCAATTGGGCTTCGTCATCCAACCCTGAACTGTGGGGTAGAAATAAATTGAGGATGCCATAATCCTGCTCTCCACGCCGCAAAGGGATACAATATACCCCGGTCGTATCCTGGTAGGCATCCTTGAGCAAGGGACAGACATGGGTCAACTGCTCACGATTTTGGCATACATCGCACGCCTCACGCACACCTGGTGAGGCCAGGTACTCCAACCAGGTCCTGGCTTCCGTGAAGGGTATTTCCCCCATACTTCTGGCCTCCAGAGGCTGCGCATTTTCATCTAATGGGACAAAAGAGGCTCCACGAGCGCCCAGCAGCTCGCGCGACAGGTTCAGCGCCAGTTCCACGACCTCGTCTTCATCGCTGGCGTCCAGGTACATTTGGCTGATACGCAGCAGCGTGCCCTGCCGCTGGCGCGCCTCGTTCAGCTCGTTTTCCGCGCGCCCCAGCTGCACCTTGAGCGCCTCGCGCTCCTCGACCATCCGCAAGACGCGATCCACTGAGAAATAGGCGAGTGCTCCCAAGAGCGCCAACACAAAGGCGTCCAGAGTCGTCCACCAGCCGCGCGGCGAACTAACTTGCCAGTTCCATTCTAAGCCTTCGTAAACGATGATGAGAAGCAGAGCCATGACGGCAATGCCTAACCGCACTAAATTGTGCCGCTGCCGCCTATTTAGTTCAATCCATTGTTTCACATGACCTATTTTACCCGAAACGAGGGTTCTTTTGGGCCTAGCTCCCCAAGGCCTGCAAAATTTCTGCGGAGTGTCCGTCGGATTTGACATTCTCAAAAACCTGGATGATGACCCCATCCGCTCCAATCAGGAACGTGGTGCGGAAAACCCCGTCAAATTCACGGCCCATGAACTTTTTGCGCCCCCAAACTCCGTACAACTCACATACTTCGTGCTCCGTATCAGCCAGTAAGGAGAAGGGCAGATGATATTTCTCCTTGAATTTGGTGTGTTTCTGCGGAGAATCTGGGCTAACTCCCAAAATCGTGACCCCAGCACGCTGGTAATTGTCGTAATCGTCCCGAAAACCACACGCCTCGGTCGTGCACCCCGGGGTATCATCCCTCGGATAAAAATAAAGCACCACCGGCTGGCCGCGATAATCTGACAGCCTGCGCGGCGTGCCGGTTTCATCTAAGAGAGTAAAATCCGGGGCAATTGTACCCATAGAGATTGGCATAAGTCCTCCAAGATAAAAAAACGGACTATTGAATCTGTGTAATGATCGCACCCATCGGCTCAATATCATAGCCGGGCAGGACTGCTATTGCCTGACGGAACTCCGCCTGGTGGAGCAAATCCAGTAGAGGGGCGAGCAACTCGCTCTGGTAGTACTCCTGCGGGATAATCAGGTCGTAGCGTTCCTGGAACAACGGCAAGAAATCCAGATCGAGCGCTTGAGCCGCAGCGGCGATGCCCAGGCCGCAATCGGCGCGGCCTGACGCCACCGCGGCGGCTACCGCCAGATGGGTGTACTCCTCTTGATGGTAGCCAAGGATAGCCTGCGCTGAAATTCCTAAAAACGCCAGATGGTAATCCAGCAGCACGCGCGTACCCGCCCCGCGCTGGCGGTTGACAAAGCTCACGTCTGGACGGGCCAGGTCTTGCAGCGTGCGAATATGCTTGGGATTACCGCGCAGCACCAACAGGCCCTGTTGCCTTCCCACCAGGGCAACCACCGTAACCGGCACCCCCGGCAGATATTCACGTACAGACCGTAAGTTGAACTCGCCCGTCTCGGGATCGAGTAAATGCGAGCCTGCCAGGTGGGCTTCCCCACGCCGCAATGCCACCAGGCCTCCCTGGCTGCCTACATTGGCAGATGCCAGGCGGCGGTTTCGCGCGGCCAGAAATTGCGCCATTACATCCAGGGTGATATCGTGGGAGCCAATCGCGAAGATGGTGCGCTCCAATTCACCAGGTGAGCGGTAGAGCTGCACCTGCACCTCTGCCCCGGAGGGCAGGCCTTGGGAGCCACGCGGCAGCACAGCCAGGCCATCGGCCCTCACCAGCGAGGTGATCACGCCCGCCCCGCGCGAGAGGGGCGCGGCCAGCAATCGCGATCCCACACGACCTACTGCAACGCGCAGGTAATCATCATCGCCCGCCGGGGAGGTTACTTTGCGGGTTAGTTCTGCGCTTACTATCAGAGGCTCCTCGGGCTCCCTGCCCAGCCAGCGCCTCAACAGCGGCCTGACGAAGATTTCACCTGTCAGAGCTGCTGACACAGGATAACCCGGCACGCCGATAATGGGTATTTTTGATGACTGCTCGCCATCAGTTTTTTGGGAGTCACCCTGTGCTGAACGCTCCCTTTCAATCATTCCTAAGATCACCGGGTGCCCAGGGCGCACCGCCACGCCATGCACCAGCAGCTCACCCAGCGATTCGACAACGCGAGCAGAGAAGTCCTCTGATCCAGCCGAGGAGCCGGCATTCAGGAGAACCAGGTCATGCCCCTGGGCTGCCTCGACGACCCTGTGGCGAATTTTGTCTAAGTCGTCGGCCGTTATTGGGTAGCGCGTCGCCCACCCACCCCACTCATTCACCTGGGCCGCCATCACCAGGGAGTTGTACTCGATGATTTCCCCGGGGCGCACCGGCTGGCCCACCGGCACCAGCTCTGTCCCTGTGGGCAAGATAGCGACACGCGGTTTGCGCGCCACGCGCACGTGCTCGTGCCCGCAAGCAGCGATTGCGCCCAGGTCTACAGGCCTGAGCATATGCCCGGCGGGCAATACCAGTTGGGTAGCGACAATATCTTCTCCCAGGGGGCGCACGTGCTGCCAGGGCGGCAACGCGGCGCGAATGCGTATGGCTGCAGGACGGCGGGCATCCGGGGAAAGTCCCCCGTAGGCATTTAATGGCTCCACATTCTCAATCGGGATCACCGCGTTAGCCCAGCCAGGCAGTGGATCGCCGGTGTCAACGTAAGCTGCCTGAGATCCCAGCGCCAGTGTCACCGGTGAGGTGGGCATGGCATTGGCGGTATCCCCTGAGCGAACGGCAAATCCATCCATCGCCGCAGCGTGATAATGTGGTGAAGAGATCTTCGCCCACACCGGCTGAGCCAGCACGTGACCTAAGCAACTCTCATCCAGAGGGATGTCGTCGGTAGCCAGCACACCCCAGCGCCCGGCGTCTTTCAGAGCCTGCTCCAGGCGCAACTGGGCCTCGGGGAGGGGGATATCGTGAAGATAAATTGTCATCGCTTGTTTTCCGATACATTAAAGGTCTAGACGACTCAATTCATATTGGTGCGATACGGCAGTGCAACTGCCGTTCCAACCGCAGCTGCACTGCGGTTGGGGCACAATATTTATATTTTGCACCAGAAACGATCTAGAAAGGATTGTTTGGTTGCTCATCGTTCTTCAGTCGTTTCTCGGCGTCCTGGGCACCCGACCAGGGCAACAAGGCCTTGAATTGATTCAGATCATATTCGCTACGCACCTCGATGCGACTCAAATAATAACGCGTTTTTTCGGTATGGCGGGATGACGTCCCCAACCCTGCGGCTGCCAGATACCCCGCATCTTCGACCCAGCCCGTGATGTAGTTGGTTGTCAGGCCATAAGGGAATGCAAACGTCTCTAACGGGGAGTCGAGCAACTCTTCTAGCTTCAGGCGCGAGTCAACAATCTCACGCTGCACGCTCACAGACTGGCCGCGCAGGTTGGGGTGCGACCAGCTGTGGCTGCCAATCTCCCACCCGGCGTCGAAGAGCTCGCGCAGCTCGCCAGCCTTCATATATTTGCCCGTGCCAATCTGGCCCGCAATCACATAGGCAACGCCGCAGAAGCCATAGCGCTGCATGATCGGCAAGGCATGGGTAACCACATCGCGGTAACCATCGTCGAAGGTGATCACCACCGGTCTGGGGGGAAGCATGGCGCCATCAACCAGCGCCTCCACCAACAAGGATAAGGGAATCGCCGTGTAACCCCAGCGATGCAAGATTCTCATATGGTCTTCGAAGACCTCGGGAGAGATGAAGTAACGGGAAGGCGGATTGCTCTCGGCGATATGGTGATAGAGCAAAATGGGCGCGATGACCTCTCCGGGCGAGTTCCAAACCCACTCGGGCGTGGGGGAAGGCTTATCCGGGGTCAAGTCGGTTGGTTGCAAGGCAGTCGCTGCAATGGTCTGGGTGGGTGTTGCCTCTACGGGAATAGCCGTTTGCGCTAGCGCAGGCTCTTTCACCATATCCTTGGTGACGAGCTTTCCCGTGCTCTGGGGAGAGTTCTCCACGGGGCGCGGCTGAACATCTTCCTGCATCCAGGTGGGCGCAGAGATGATGATCATGATCAGGAGAAGCAATAAGCCATATTTAAGAGGCATAAGCGTGAACAATAAAACGATCTCAACCTGCTTGATCCAGGGGCGAGATCATGCTGATCACATGCCCGTTGGAACGCAGGGCATGAAAGGAAAAACCCAGCCGCCGATCACTTTCAGGGCACGCCATGCCTGCTCAACCTGAACCCCAGGTGGGACGCCCTGCTGGGCACACACGACGGTAAGCTCATCGATATCGCGAATCGCAGCCAGCAGACCGCTCTGCCCCGCCCATTCGGGCAAAGCTGCCCCCGCCGAAAGCTGGCACACAGCCAGCAGCTCAGGCAGTATGACCAACTCCATCAGAAGAGATACACCTCGACCTGTTCTCCAGCTTCCAGGCCAGTGGCATCCGCGGGGATACGCACCAAACCATCGGCGCGCGCCAGCGAGAAGATCAGATTACTCTTGCCAAATACCGGGTCGGCTTGATAACCGCCCGCACCTGGGAGCAGCCGCACAGGAATCCAGTCTTCCCGCCCTGCCTGGGAGGAGAGGTTCAGCGCCAGGCGGGCTGGAGTGCTGGGATGTGGTTGTCTATGGTGCAGCCCCAGCAGCGCCTCAACGACAGGGTTCACAAACAGCCAGGCGATCACCAGGGCGCTCACCGGGTTGCCGGGCAATCCGATGACTGCTTTCCCCTCACATACGGCCAGGATCGTCGGCTTGCCAGGGCGCACATTCACACCATGCGCCAGCACCCCCGGTTTGCCCAGGCTGTTAATCACCTGAGAAGTCAGGTCGCGGGCGCTGGCGGAAGAACCTGCTGTGATCACCACCACATCGCATTCAGCCAGTGCTTTCGATGCAACCTCCCGCATAACCTGCTCCTGGTCAGATACAATGCCATATCGCACAGGTTGGCCGCCTGCCGCCTCAACCAAGGAACTCAACGTGTAGGCGTTGACGTCCCGCACCTGTCCCGGCCCAAGGGTCTTCTCAGGGGGCACCACCTCATCACCACTGGAAATGATCCCAACCCGCGGCCGACGAGATACCTGCGTTTTGGTAATCCCTAACGCCATCAACCCACCGATCTCGGCCGGGCGCATCCGGACGCCGGCAGGGATCACTTCGTCGCCTGGCATGACGTCTTCGCCAATCTTGAGCACGTTCTCTCCGGAAGCCACGGCGCGCAGCACCTCCACTTCGCCGGGGCGCGCGCTTTGGGTGTGCTCAACCATTACCACAGAATCTGCCTCATCGGGAAGCATCCCACCGGTGTGGATCAAAGCGCACTGCGCCGGAGCCAGTGAAAAACCTGGCACGGCGCCCATAGGGATCTCACCAATCAGTTGTAAATAAGCGGGCAGGGAATCGCTGGCGCCAAATGTATCCCCAGCGCGTACGGCGTAACCATCCACTGTGGTACGCGGGAAAGATGGCAAAGGGTGTGGCGCGGTCACAGGCGCTGCCGTCACCCTCCCCAAAGCCTGAACAGTGTCGATCTCCTCCGGCTCGGGATGTACGGGTAAATGCTCTAATAGCTGGGCTAATGCCTCTGGAGGAGGGAGAAGTTCCAAAAATTCGGGCATACTTGAGTGTTATCCAGGCTTGGTGATTCGTGAACAATGAACGAATCACGTCTTATCTCGTCCAGAACGCGAAGGTTAAAAGATAGGTTGTCGTCGCAAAAAGCACTACCGCTGTCAGCTTGAGCGCCATCCAGTTGGGTTTGGCGCCTTCAGAGATGCGGCGCATCTGCCAGACCTGAAGCAGGCCCAGGGGTAAGGGCAATAACGCTGGCAAGCCAATGAACAGGGGCATGCCGAAGGTGAGCGCCAGGCCGACCAGCAGGAACGCGCCGAAAATCATCGCGTTGTGCAGCCCCATACCTCGCTGCCAGCCCACGCGCACCATTAAGGTGCGCCGGTTTTGCTTAATGTTTAGTGCATAGTCCGGCAACTCGAACGCCAGGACCAACGCCAGCATCAAAGTAGTCAAAGGAAAGGTGCTCATCGCCAGCAACCGGTGCAAATCACCCACTTGTAAAATAAAGGCAAATGCTGGCAGCAGGTTAGCATACAGCAAGGCAATAGCCAGTTCTCCGTACCCAGAGAATGCCAGGCGCACCGGGGGTACAGAATAGAACACCGCGCCCAAGCAAGCCAGCAGCATGACCAGCCAAGCTGATGGCGATAGGCGCAACTCGCGAATCATCCACACGCTCAGCGTGGCAACCACTGTCAGGCTTACTGCAGACGCCACCAGCATAGTGAGAGGCGTTCTGACCGGACCAATCTTCCCGTCCCCGCCTGGCGGTGGGTCGCGGTAGGTGTTAGTCGCCTCACTGACTGCAATGTAATACTCAAATAGATACACTGCGCCCAAATGCAGGGCGATCACCCACGCCTGCCCGATCATGTAAACACCCCAATCGATGCTCGTGCCCAGGTAATCGGCTACCCCGGCGCCCAATGCGTAGATTAATACTGCCCCCAGCAGGAAGAGCGGGCGTGAGATGTGAAAAAAGACGACAAACGGATTTTGCAAACGGCTATCAGCCATCTTGGTTAGGTTCGCTGGAATTCATCGCCCTGCGGATGTCTCTGAGGTGGATCTGATTGTGACGGTACATCATTTTCAAGATGTCCGCAATGGAGGCCATACCCAGCCAGGGATGACGCCCTGTCTTTGTCAGGTCATCCGGGCTCAAGTTCGCTGCCAGCGCAGTGCTTTTCTCGCGAAGCAAGGTGAAATGCCCCAGCAGCTCGTCTGTGGAGGCATTCTTCAGGCTGGCCACCTTACGCTCATTATAGGCATTCAGATCAAAATCTTCGGGCGCCCCGGGCCCTCCCGTCAGGATACTCTCCACAAGACGAGTCATCCCCGACTCGGCAGAGACGAAATGAGCCAATACTTCCCGCACGGTCCACACAGAACCTTCTGTATACATGATGGCGCCCCACTGGTCCGGCGTCAACTCACGGAAGAACTCGAGGGTTTTATTGCCACCAACTTGCATGCGACCTGCGATATAGGTGGGCGATTCGGTCATACGAATGATCCTTAAGGCTCCACAGGGTAGCCAGCAGAAGTCCAGGCAACGAATCCACCTTTGATCGGCGTGACTGTTCCAAAGCCGTTATCTTGCAGGAGCTGCGCCGCACGGGCGCTCGACTCTTCGGCCGGTCAGGTTCAGTAGGTGATGATCCAGTCCGACGGCTTGAGTTCGCTTATACGGTCAGGCAGCTCAGCCAGCGGGATAGACAGCGCGCCAGGGATATGACTCTGGGCATAGGACTCAGCGCTGCGCACATCCACAAACACCGCGCTGCCTGTATCGTAAGCTGCTTTGGCGTCTGCCAGGCTGACGCGGGCGACATCAGGGTAGTTTTCTTCTTCAACCGAGGAGCTTGGCTGAACTATTTCCGGAGGGCTCAAGTTCAGGTAGTAGTACCACCCACCAGCACCCAGGATGAGCAACACACCCAGGGCTACCAGAACAAGCGGTAAGATGGAAGAAGGGGCACGTCTTTGTGGCATGAAACCTCCATCGGGGTGATCAACGATCAGCTATCAGCGAGATGATACCATAAATCCCCCTCCCTTCAGATTAACCCCATGCATAAGCGCAAGAAGGCCTTCGGGCGACTGAAGCAATCTCAGCGCGGCGACGGGTGAGACTGCTTCACCTGCCAGCCTGTCCAGGCCGTCAGGTCAGGAAGTACGGCAGGCTCGCAGTGACGTCATTTTATGGCAAGGCTTTGCCATTGATAAAGACTTACAACGAACTACTTATCTGCGGAAGAAATTTGAGATAAAGAACCAAAGGTTTGCAGGGCGCTCGGCAAGGCGGCGGATAAAATAGGGGTACCACTCCGTCCCGTATGGCACGTAGATGCGCACCGGATAGCCCTCTGCAGCCAGCTTGTCCTGGAGATCGCGGCGGATGCCGTGAAGCATCTGGAACTCCAGCGCCCGCTTCGGTAAGCCAATCTGCTGCGCGTAGGCTTTGACGTTGAGGACGCATTTCTCATCGTGAGTGGCAAAAACCGGTGGCGGTGGAATCCTGCCGTCATCGCTGAGCTGCGGGCAGCCCCGTTGCAAGGCGCCATCCATCATCAGGCGCGCCAGGCGATCGAAGTTGGCATCCACGTCCTTTTTCTTTGGAAAAGCCACGTCGGGTGGTTCCTTGTATGCCCCTTTACACAGGCGCACACCGGTGCACTCCTCGCGCAGGCAGAGAATATCCTGCTCGCTGCGGTACAGGTAAGCCTGAATGACTACGCCGAGATGATCGAAGCCATGCACGAGGTGTGCCTTTCGGTAGAGAGCCAGGGTCTTATCCACCCAGGGAGAATCCTCCATATCGATACGAATGTAGGTGCCCACCTCTCTGGCTCGCCCTAAGATAACCTTCAAGTTCTCCTCACACAGGCTTTCGTCCAGCGCCAGGCCGATCTGGGTCAGTTTGATCGATACATAAGAGCGTACGCCCGATTGCTGGATGACATCTAAAATTTTCAGGATATCTTTGGTCGCCCGGCGAGCCTCGTCGAGATTGGTAGTGTGCTCGCCCAGGTGATCTAGCGTGGCGTTGATTCCCTTTTCATTTAACTTCTTCACCACGACGATGGCATCATCCAGAGTTTCCCCAGCGATGAAGCGTGAGGCGGCCCTCCAGGCAAACATCCAGCTTGTAACGATTTTCCGCGCCCAGGCGGCTTTCGAGAGATAGATGAGGAAGGAGCGAAGCATATCTGAATACCCTCATGTTGCTGTTTAAGGTGCGAATCCAAACCCCGAGGGGTTGGCAATGTCAGTCTCATGAAGACATATGATCGAGCGAATCCATTGTAGCATAAATCATTTTCGAAGTCCCTTTACAAGAATCCTGCCTCTAGCCGACAAACTTCACATTAAAAGGGCGTGCCCAGTTGAAAAAACATCCCCACTGTGTTCCTTCTGCTGAAAGAGCACGTAGCGAAGATTCTAAGGCTTTAAAAAAGATCTCACTCCTGGCACATTTCTTGCAACAGGTTATAATCAGATATTGTACGCAAGGAAAAACAATGCTACAACAGTCCCAGGCTCCCATTACTCGCCCGATAACGACCGCTCACCTGGCGACGACGATGTCGCTGATGAGCCTGACCGCCATCGAGTTGCAAGAGCGAATCGAGGCGGAGTTAGCCTCCAATCCAGCCCTGGAATTGGGCGACAGGCATTACTGCACATCCTGCGGGCGTCCTCAGGCTGAGAAAGGCTCTTGCCCGGTATGCAGCCGGCTTTCAACGGGATCAGGGGAAGAACCCATCGTGTTCGTCTCGCCGCGCGAAGATTTCTATCTGCCTTCCCGCCAGAGCACCTCCAATGGAATACCCAGCGACGAGATCATCGCCGAGACAGACGATTTACCTACCTACGTCTTGCGCCAGATCGCCCCAGAGCTGGCCCCTGATGACCGGCTGCTGGCTGCCCACTTGCTCACCAGCCTGGATGAAGACGGGCTGCTGCGCGTCCCCTTGATCGAGTTCGCCCGCTACCATCACCGACCAACCTCGCACATTGAGCAAATCTTAAGGTTGATCCAGCGCGCTGACCCGGTAGGCGTTGGCTCCCCATCTCCTCAAGGAGCATTGCTTGTGCAACTGGAAGTCCTGGGGGAAACGCAGTCCATCCCCCCCATGACCGACCAGGCCATCCGCCAGGGCATGGACTTGCTCTCCCGGCGCCATTTTACTGAGTTGGGCAAGTTGCTGGGCATCTCAACTTCCCGGGTCAAACAAATCGCCCGCTTCATCAGCGATAACCTGAATCCCTACCCTGCCCGCTCCCACTGGGGCAGTGTTCATCAGGGTGTCGAACCGGCACAGGATGTGTATCACTTCCCCGATATCCTCATCAGCCGGCTGAACGACAACCCCGACTCATCCCTGGTCGTCGAAGTGATCTCTCCACTGGCTGGGATGTTGCACCTGAACTCACTGTTTCGCCAATCGATCCACCTCGCTCCGCCAGACAAGGTCGATGAATGGCAAAACGACCTGGAGCAGGCCTCCCTGCTGATCAAATGCCTGCAGCAGCGCAACCACACCATCGTTCGGCTGATGCAGCGCATCACAGCCATCCAGCGACATTTTATTTTACACGGTGATGCTTTCCTGGAGCCGCTGACACGCGCCAGCCTGGCTGATGAACTCCAGGTGCACGAATCCACTATCTCCCGCGCGGTAGCCGGAAAAGCGGTACAATTGCCCAATGGCAAGATCGTGCCGCTCTCGAAGATGTTCGACCGCAGCCTGCACATCCGCACCGAACTGCGCCAGATTATCGCCCATGAGTGCCGACCACTTACGGATACCGAGATCGCAGCTTTGTTAAAGAAAAAAGGCCACCGGGTGGCTCGCCGCACCGTAGCAAAATACCGTGCTAAGGAGGGCATCCTGCCGGCACATCTACGGCAACCCCTACAGACCGCTGGCTAGTGGATCGATGAATACCCCACTCAAACTCAACAGGCTCCCCGGATTGCGCCCTACCCCAGGACTGGCCGAGATCGAGAGCATGATGGAGCTATTCAAATCTGCCTACCTGCTGGTGGAATCGCGCAATCGACGCATCCTGCTGGCCAATTCTCAGGCGACAGAGTTGACCGCTTACACTCGAGGCGAGTTGTCCGGGATGGCGTTTTCCAAGCTGGTTGATCAACCCGATAAGCACCCCTTTTGGGAGTCGCCTTCCGGACAAACATTCCCCGCAGCGCTAACATTGAATAAACGCAATGGCTCCAAGGTAAGTGTGCAGGTGACACGACTCGAACTGGCGCCACAGGGCAAATGGAATATCATCCAACTGGAAGAGTCGCTCGTAATTGAGCGGCGCCAGAGCCAGCAGCGCCGACAGTTGGGGATGATCAAAAGCATGGCAACCATTAGCCAGGCTATTGGTCAACACGATCTGAATGCAGCCATCACCTTGATGCTACAAGCAAGCCACGAGATCACCGGTGGTGACTTCATGGGTGTGTATCTCCAGGAACTAGCGACAAGAGGGCAGGGCTTCGAGATGGTTCGCTACGCCCAGTATGGGACAGATAATACCCTCCCCGAGCGCTTACCCGCCCAAGATTTGGTGCACCTGCGCGCCTCGAATTGCTGGATCCCCGGCAAGCGTTCTGCCTCCAGCCTTCACCGTGCTGCCCGCAGCGCCGGGTTAGCGTTTCTGGCTTCAGCTCCGTTGGGACAGGAAGGCGCCCCCATCGGCTTTATCGCCATTGCCGGGGGTTTGCCAGTAACGCAAAATGAAATCTTGTCCCGATTGGAGATCCTGGCGAATACTATCGACGCGCTGATCCAAATTCACACGCGCACCGCAAACTTAGAAACATCTCTTGCGAACAACCTGCGCGCTCTTGCCTTAGAGAAGACCAGCATGGACGCCGTTGAAGACGGGATCCTCGTGCTTACGCCCACACTCCGTGTAGTGCGGCTGAATCCGGCTGCCGAGACAATTCTGGGTTACAAGAACCGGGAGGCGCGTAACCGGCCAGTCGAAGACATTCTCATTGGCACCGGGGCGCTAACGACATCTCTGCAGATAGCCCTTCAGGGTGTACCCACCATCAACCAAGAGGATGTACACTTTTATCGGCGTTCCGGGAGTTCCTTCCTTGCCAAGGTCAGCATCGTACCGGCACATGTGGAAGGCCATTTAGAGGGCATCGTTGTCCTGATACGGGACCTGAGCGAACAGGAGCAAATCCAGCTCCAGGCTGAGCAACTGAAACAGCGTGCCGTGCTTGGCGAAGTATCCGCTATTTTTGCCCACGAGGTGCGCAATCCCATCAACAACATCAGCACTGGGCTGCAAGTCATGGCCTACAATTTATCCCCAGACGATCCACACCAGGAGACTATCTCCCGCTTACAGCGCGATTGTGAGCGCCTGGATGATTTAATGAAGTCCGTGTTGACCATCGGTCGCCCGGCAGAATATAAAATGGGGCCAATTGACCTCAGCATGCTGGCAAGCCGTTTGATGGAGCGTTACAAGCCGCGCATGGTGAACGCCAACATTCAACAATTTCTTCAGATAGAGCCTTCCCTACCGCTGGTAAATGGAAACTTACTCGCCCTGGATCAGGTTTTTATCAACCTGATCAATAACGCCATCGAGGCGATGAGCGAAAAAGGGGGCACCCTGGCATTGAGATTGCAGACCGTCGTGGGTGGCGATGGCAAACGCTTTGTAGAGATCAATATAGCCGACAACGGCCCGGGCATCCCCAAAGAGATTCAGGATCGCCTTTTTCAACCCTTCTACTCCACCAAAAAAGATGGCAATGGACTCGGCCTGGTGATCACCCGGCGGATCCTTAATGCCCATAAGGGGACAATCACGCTCACCAGCTACCCGGGTGCTACCATCTTCCACGTACAAATTCCCATTCTGGAGTCACAATGAGCTTGACCGTTCTGATCGTAGATGATGAAGAGAATGCCCGCTTTCACATCAGTGCGTTCCTGGGAGGGCGCGGGTACGAAGTGTTGGACGTATCCACATTGAAAGAGGCGCGCGAGACGCTGCGCCGCGGTAATGCAGACATCATTTTGCTTGATGTCCAGCTTCCCGATGGTTTCGGTACAGACCTGTTAGAAGAAACCGCACATATGCCCAATCGCCCGCCGATCATTATGATCACGGCGTTTGGCAACATCGAGATGGCGGTAAACGCCATGAAGAACGGCGCCCACGATTTCTTACCCAAGCCTATCCAGCTTGTTGAACTGGAGAAATCAATCCAGCGCGGCGGGGAAATCGTTGCTTTGCGCAGAGAGTTGGCCCACCTGAGATCGGTGCAGCACAGCCAGGTGGATTTCATTGTCGGGCAGACCCGGAAGATGCGGAATCTGCTTGACCAAGCGCAGCGCGCCGCCGCTGCCTCGGTCTCGGTCCTGATCACCGGAGAGACTGGCACTGGCAAAGAAGTGCTGGCGCGCGCCATCCACGGCATGGGACCGCGCTCTGGCAAGGGCTTTATCGGCGAAAATTTCGCCGCCATCCAACCCACGGTTTTGGAATCCGAGCTGTTTGGCTACGAGCCAGGGGCTTTCACGGGCGCGGATAAGCGCAAGATCGGCCTGATGGAAGTGGCTGAGGGGGGCATCCTGTTCCTGGATGAAATCTCCGCCCTGTCGGTGGACATGCAGGCCAAGCTGCTGCGCGCCCTGGAGGAGCGCGCCTTCAGGCGGGTCGGCGGCAACAACCTGATCCGCGTGGATGTGCAATTCCTGGCAGCCTCCAACCGGCACCTGCCCACTCTGATTGCCGAAGGCAAGTTCCGCGAGGATCTGTACTACCGCCTGAAGGTGGTCGATCTGCACATTCCGCCATTGCGCGAGCATAAGGAAGACATCCCCGAACTGGTAGGGTTGTTTATCCGCCAGCTCAACCCACGCATGGGACTCAATATCACGGATGTCACACCGCGCGCCCTACAGGCTCTCATGTCTCATCATTGGCCTGGAAATATCCGCGAACTACGCAATATTATCGAGCGAGCTATGCTTTTCTGCGACGAAGCAGCCATCGATTTGCCCCACCTGCCAGCCGAGTTATCGAACGGAAAAGAGTAATACCTTAATTCATAAACAAACACGCCATAGTAGCAAGAGATGGAGCGTCTCTTCTCTTTATTTTGCCGCATTTTCTGGTAAAATAATCTCAATCCTGTTCAAGATACCACCATACCACCCACGGAGGTTTGATCTATGACCTATATCATCACCAGTCTATGCCTGCGCGACGCCGGTTGCGTAGAAGTCTGCCCCGTCGAGTGCATCGTCCCCGGAAAACCGCAAGAAGAATGGCCGTGGTTTTATATCGACCCGGATACCTGCATTGACTGCGGAGCGTGTGTCCCGGAGTGCCCGTTCGAAGCCATCTTCCCTGAAGATGAGGTGCCTGCGGCGTACACTGCCAAGGGCGGAGAATATATCAGCAAAGTCGGTCTAACTGGTCATTTCGAGGGTACCAACCACCACGACGAAGCGGTAGTCCTTGACTCAGCCCGCCAGCTAGAAGCCGGCGAAGTGGTTGATTTGACCGCCGACATTAAACCCAATTACGATTATTTCACATCTGGCCCAGGCTACAAAGCCCTCGAATAAAAAGCATTTGCTCAGGCTGGAGAATATTTAGAAATCAGAATGAGGCAGGCGCAAAATCGCCTGCCTCATTCTAATTTCCGTGTTTCATTGAGGGGTTATCGATTCCTCAATGTCAGGCTACCCGCGCCGATGTTGACGTTAATGGTCAGTCGAGGGCCTTCACCTACCAAGGTATACTCATTCCCCGACTTCTCCCACTCGCCGCCAATATCTACGTTCGCCAAGCCGCTGTCCACAAACACGCGCGCCGAGACACCTTCTGGCACAATCAGCTTGACGCTACTGAAACCCGAATCGATCGTCACTGTGGCGTTGCGCTGCAGCTCGCCCGAGAAGTCCAGCGTATAGTCGCCGGCGCCACCTTTGAAGACCATGGTATCAAAATTGGCATTTGCCAGGTTGATTAACTCGGCGTGGGAAGCACCGGTGCTGTAACGAAACGTACCCATCTCCGCTTCATTCGGCTCAGAGAAGTTCAATCGAACATCCGCAGCACCATCGCTGATGCGCAGCGATTCGATTTTCAAACCGCCCAGATCGAACTCGCCTTTGTACGCACCTGCATTGATGCGCAGGTCCATAGGGATATCCCCCAGTTTCAAATTCCACACGTTCTTATACTCTTCACTAATTTTTGGTATGCCGTTGATTTCAAAATCTCCGGTCTCGATTCGCACATTGTTATTGTCAACGCTCACCTGAGGCTTTAGATCTCGAATATTGTAAGTGGCTGTGCCATCAACCAGGGCATCCTGGGCCCCCGCAGCAAGGGTGAATTCACCCGCGCCAAATGCAAACTCCAACTGCGTTACATCTCCCTGTCCCTCAGGTAATGAGATGGAGATATCTTCGGTCACTAATGGACCAACCTCAACCTCTTTGACCGGCCAATTGATGGTGATTCCACAGGCCATGCTGACCAGGGCAAGAGCGCTTAGAGCAAGTAACATTGATTTTGGTAACATAATATTTCTCCATTTTTATAGAATTGCGTTTTATATACGCTCAATCGGTCGCAAGGTCGCGCAATGAGATTGAGTCATTTCTGGCGGCTGACAACCAGGTAACTTACCAGACCATAAAGGGCATAAAGCAAGCCAGATATCACAAGGACAAACTTAAACGCCGCGCATATTTGGGCTATGCGCGGCCAGAGAGCGATCTCGATGCCCAGTAAAACCTCCATCAAGCTGATGTTCTCGATAGCGTCCAGCAAGGCTGCCAAACCTTGGGCCCAAGCTAACCGAATACCAAAGGCTGCATGCGGATGATGGTGTAAGGCAAGCTCCTCGGCAATCCAGGAACAGGCCAACCCAATCGCCAGCGGATACGCCAGCATAAACACATAGCCCAGCCCCAGGCTAAAAGCGGCAATCAGCCTGTCTGTCTCTCCCCAACCGGCAAGAATTTTCTGGGCTGAATCCAAAGTGCCAGCTAGCTCGAAAGAAATGATCCCATAGGGGGAGGCTGATGAGATCAACTGTCTATTAACCACATTGAGTAGTGCCAGCAAAGCGAGGGCAGCCATCATCGAGATGACCAGAACACGCTTGCGAAATTTTGGCGAGATGAATAGAACTGGATTATTCATGGATTGCTTCTCCTATCTCTGATATTAGGTATTTTAATTCACCTCCATTTCAGAGTATGCCATAGGAACTCCTATATCACAAGAAAATCGCGGCTACTTTAGGATAAAATTGGTTTTATCCACTTTCAAGAATCACAAGATCGCCCTGTAAATACAAGAGGATACCCATGACCGATAACCCACAACCTGAAAAAGATCTATCTGACGAGTTTCGCGCTCTAGGTGAGAACCTGGTCAAGGCACTCCAATCAATCTGGGATAGCCCAGAACGCAGAAGGCTCCAGCAAGAGATTGAAAACGGACTAAACGAGTTAGCTTCGACATTGCACAAGGAAGCCCGTGCCTTTAACGATAGCCCGACAGGGCAGCAGCTCAAAGCAGATTTTGAAGACCTACGCCAACGCGTGCGGAGTGGTGAGGCCGAGGATAGTGCACGAGAGGAGCTGCTTAAAGCTTTGAAATTGATGAACACCGAGCTCGAGAGGGTAGTCTCTCGATGGAGCAAAAAAGAATCCAGCGATGGAGAAAGCAAGACCCCACCGGCAGCATGATATAATGTCACATCATCCCATCTTGAAACGAGGAGGATTCCAGCCGATGGAGATCTCAACCACTGAATATAAGCGCTGTGATGTGGTCGAAGCTAAAGGACGCGTTGACAGCAGCACGGCCCCTCAACTGGAGGAGGCGCTTAAATCTATTACCGCTTCAGGCCGGTTCAAGATTGCGCTTGATATGAGTGGAGTAACTTTTATGTCCAGTAAGGGTTGGTGGGTGCTCATCGATACGCAGAAGACCTGCAAGCGTTATAAGCGCGGCGAGTTGGTGCTGGTCAATGTACGCGAAGAGATCCAATCCTCACTGAATTTGGTAGGGATGGGCTCTTATTTCCAAATCTTTACTGATCTCACTTCTGCGGTAGGTAGTTTCTAGGAGTAATGAAAACGGTAACCTTGCCGGCTGAATACAAAAGCCTGGAAAAAATCAGCCGATTTGTCGTTCAAGCAGCCCGAGAGGCGGGTCTCGATTATCAAGATATCTACGAAGTCGAGTTAGCAGTAGACGAGGCCTGTTGCAATATCATCGACCACGCCTATGGCGGCGAGGGCGTAGGTGATGTGCGTTGTTCTGTTGAGGTAGGCGAAGACACGCTAACGGTCATTTTTAAAGACCACGGCCGCCCTTTCGACCCTGCCCTGGTACCCGAGCCAGCGGTAAACATCCCCTTGCAAAAGTTAAGAAGACGGGGGGCAGGTCTATACCTGATGCGCAAGGTGATGGACGAACTACACTACGAGCCATCAACAGAGGGCGGCAACGTATTGGTGTTAGTAAAACGGAAATAGTAGAGAGCAAAGCCGGGATTGTTGATGCTATCCTGTACAACCCCGGTTTTGCTCTCTTGATTTAACCTTCTATCGTATTGAATAGCTGGGAAGATTCGCTATCCAGCATCGCCCAAAGCGTGTATATCCCCAGCGCTGTCCCAATAGGGAATCCTGGGAGATTCAGCAAAGCCAGGATAATCGCCAGGATACGCGCCCAAGGCTTGAAATTAAGCAATCCCAATCCAGTGATGATGCCTGGGACAGATACCAGCACCACGATCCCACCAATCACAAAAGCGACGATTGCTGTTATACGGATGGCTGTTTCATCGCCAGAGATCACTCCCCCGCCAGCAATGATGGCAAAGGCAATCAGCGCCCCCAAAATTCCCAGCACTCCCAAAATAATATATAGCCATGCGATAATCTTGATATGGTCTCTCATGTTGATCCTCCATAGGTGACCCAGTTTTGTAATCTTTATTGGACTTACGCAGTTGGGAGGTCTTTCCTCTTCAACTGCGTAACTTCTGCTTTAAATGATCTACGTAATCCTTGGAACTTTGTTGCACATCTTGATAGGGTACAAGCCCTGAGCACTTTGGGATTTACCGTGGTCAAGGCTGGATAAGCCTTGCAGAAAATCCCTGATTCGGTTATACCAGCAGTTGTGCAAAAGCGTTTTCGAACCCTTAAAGCGCCTTTCCGTTCCATCACAAACTTTCTCGTCCTGACCAGCCTGTTTGCGATTGGGTACTCCCAATCCCCACTGTACACATCCAACCAAAACCAATACTTTTTGCACGGATTCGCCGCCGCCGGGTACGGAAATCTCAGCCAGGACTGGCTGGCCAATACCCTGGATCCCACCCCTGTATTCAGCAAGCTGATCGAGCTGACCTACCGGTACTTACAGCAGGAGAACATCTATTATTTATACTATACTCTGTTAATGGGCATCTACTTGTTCAGCCTGACAGACATGGCGAGCACCTTGTTCGAACTTCGCAACTCCCGTTCCAAATCTATGGCCTTTACCGCCTTGTTTCTCGCTATTCACTCCGCAGGACTGCGCTTTGCCCTGTCTCGTTGGCTGGGGGTCAATTGGACCTACGTGCTCGAAGACGGGGTTGCCGACCAGCGCATGCTCGGGCCAGTCTTCCAGCCCAGCGCATTCGGGGTGTTCCTGGCTCTCTCCCTTTATTTGTTCGTTCAACGCAAACCCTATCTGGGTTTGCTGGCCGCGGCGATCGCTGTGACATTCCATCCCACCTACCTGCTCAGCGCTGCGATGCTGACGCTGGCTTATGCGCTGGCGGACTGGATCGAAGGTAAAAGGCTTTCGGTCCCCATCACATATGGCCTGGCAGCCATGTTGTTCGTTTCGCCCATCCTGTATTATGTAGTCACTTCGTTTGGCAGCACCTCTCCAGATACTGCATCTCGTGCCCGGGAAATCCTGGCAGGTGTTCGAATCCCCCATCACGCCTTGGCCAATCAGTGGTTCGACGCGACCGTCATCGCAAAGCTGGCGTTGGTAATTGCAGCCATCTCCCTGGCATTCCGTCGAGGACGCCAGCAGAGAGAACGCAGCGCTCAAAACTCAGCCTGGCGGTTGGGCCTCATTCTGCTCATCGTTTCGCTGGGATCCAGCCTGCTCACACTCTTACAAGTGATAACACGCAGCCAGGCTTTAGCCCTGCTCTTCCCTTGGAGGTTATCCATCTTGATCGTACCGCTTTCCACCACGTTAATCCTGGCCTATCTTGTGGAAAAGATCATGGACTACCAAGCCGCACAACCAACCCATCGCAAGCGCTTCGTCTACAACCTGAGCACATTCATCCTATTCATGGTTGTAATGGTGGGGGGAATTCGCTTTTGGCTCGATCTGGGACGCAAAGCCGCAGAGCCGGAACAAAGCCTGTATTCTTATGTCTATACGCATAAATCTCAGGACGACATCTACCTGACGCCGGTCAAGATGCAGGATTTCCGACTGGAAACCGGCGCACCCATCTGGGTCGATTTTAAATCGATCCCCTATAAAGATACCGAGCTACTGGAATGGCACCGTCGCCTTCGCCTGGCCGAAAAATTTTACGACAATGCGGATTGCAACCTCCTGGCTAAGCTGGTCAGGGATGAGCACATCACTCATGTCGTCTGGCCTGTAAATCCACCCCCGTCACCCTGCCTTGGGCCGGGTGCACTTTACCGGGATCAATACTACATCCTGGCAAGCGTGCTACCCGCAAAGTAATCCAGGAAGTCGGCATGCCAAAACCCGCAATTTAATCCGCCAACAGAGAGTAAACCATGAACGCTTACCGCCCTATCCCCCTGCCGGCTTACAAAGAAATCCCCCCTGACGAAATGCTCCAGCGAGCTGCCTGGTTTCGCGCCGAGATGCAGCGACGGCGAACAGTGCGCCAATTCTCCAGCCGTCCTGTCCCTCGCCAGGTGATCGAAGAATGCCTGGTCGCTGCCGGGACTGCTCCTAGTGGCGCAAACCTTCAGCCCTGGCACTTTGTCGTGGTCAGCAACGCAGCCATTAAACGCCAGATTCGCGAAGGCGCTGAGAAAGAAGAGCACGAGTTCTACCACGGGCGCGCCCCCAAGACCTGGTTGGATGTGCTTGCCCCTTTGGGCGTGGACGAGTATAAGTCCTTCCTGGAGATCGCTCCGTATCTGATCGTCATATTCGCACAGAGCTATGGGAGGCTGCCAGACGGCCGCAAAGTGAAAAATTATTATGTGGCTGAGTCAGTCGGCATCGCCACCGGTATCCTGATCACGGCGCTGCACCAGGCTGGCCTGGTGACCCTGACCCACACTCCCAGCCCGATGGGATTCTTAAACAAGATCCTGGGGCGGCCATCGAATGAGCGACCTTACCTGATCCTGGTGACAGGCTACCCGGCTGATGATGCCCAGGTTCCAGACATCACCAAGAAACCGCTACAGGAAATTGCCACTTTTATCGATTGACCTTTTGGGCGAGTGCTTCATGCAACCAAGCGCGGCGTTTTTCGTAAACAGAATCAACAATATCACTCAAGGAGTAACGAATATGTCTACCGAAAAACGTTTATACCGCTCGCGAGATGACCGCATGATCGGCGGTGTATGCGCAGGCCTGGGAGAATACCTTGGCGTTGACCCCACCGTTGTGCGCTTGCTGTTCGTATTGGGCGCTTTCTTCGGCATGGGATCTGTGCTATTGGTCTACCTGGTGCTGCTGATCATCATCCCGGAAGAGCCGATAGAAACCCCTATTGTGTAGATTTCATGCGCCGATCGCGCAATACATAAGGCAGATAGAGCAGTAAGAACATCAAAAAGGCAACCACCTCCAGGCTGATGATGTACCAGGGCCAGGGGCCCAGCATGTCGATCAGGCTGGGCGTATCGGGCTTACGGGCGATGAAGAGATAGTTACTGCCAACCAGCCAATTGACCAGGCCAACAGCCGCCATGTAGACGTTCCCCCATATCGCCACACGCACCAGGGAACTCCAATATGGGCGGTAGCCCTCCACCAGGGTCATGTAGATTGCGGCGGCGACGATGGCGCCGTGCGACAGGATCGTCTGGAAGAATCGAAAATGCGGAAAGCCATAGATACCTGCATCGGGTGTTAGCAGGGCCTGTATCGCCCCACCGATCCCCAAGAAATAGGCGAACTCGTAGATGGTATAAGTGCGCGTCAGCAGCATATAGGCGCTCACCCAGACCAGCACGCTGCACAGGTGCAACGGCAGCATGGTCTGGATCGTCCACTGACCGGTGAAGTAATTCCACAAATGCCAGGCAATTTCATTGATCACTAGAAGCGCAGCCAGCCCATTCCGAAAATTCGTCTTGCCCTGCTCTGTGAAACGTTTCCGGCTGGCGACTAAGACCAGGTTGAACAGCAACACCAGAGCAAGGGCAGCCAGGTGTACGGAGCCGAACAGCTCAAATGCCCCTCCAGTGTAGTCTTTGGCGAAGAATTGGGTCATATTCAGCCACCTATTTTAGGGCGTTGACGATTGCCTGCGTATTGTATTTCATCATAGAGATATAATCTGGGGCATTCCCGTCTGGCGGGGTAATCGAATGACTGTACAGCTCGGTGACAACCCGGATACCCGTCTCTTGGGCCAACTGGTCGGCCAGTTGCGGGTTCGCACCGGTCTCCAGGAAGATGGCTGGCGCGCCGGTCGAACGGATGCAATCTGCCAGGCGCGCCAGATCACCCGCGGATGGAGATGCCGCAGTGCTGAAGCTGGGCAATATAGCGCCGGCAAGCTGGAAACCATACCGGTCGGCAAAGTAGCCCAGGCTTTCGTGGTTGGTCACCAGCAGGCGGCGCTGTGGCGGGATTTGGTCAACCTGCGAGCTGATCCAGGAATCCAGCTCCTCAATTCGGGCGTTATAGGCTTCCGCGTTAAGGGCGTATTGATCTCCGCCCTGGGGATCAGCCTGGCTCAATCCATGGCGGATGTTCTCTACGTAATGAATGACCAGGTTCGGATCCAACCAAAAGTGCGGATCGCCCTCGCCGCCATGTCCTTCTTCAGGAGGCCGGCTTGAAGCGCCGCACACGCCCCCAGCAACAGGGCGCTGCCTGGGAGTCAGGCCGGCGGCGGCTTCGATCACCAATCGTTCGCCTCCGGCGCTTTCGGTAATATCCTTCAGCCACTCCTCCAGCCCGGCCCCATTCACGATCAATATGTCGCTGTCAGCGATCCGGGCCACATCCCTGGGTGTGGGCTCGAAAGCGTGCGGGTCTAATCCTGATGGGAGCAACCTCCCGACCGTTAGCCGGTCGCCAGCCACGTTTTGAGCGATATCAGCTAAGAAGGACTCGGCTGCCAGGACGTTCAGGCCGGCCTCGCCGACCTGGGGCGTCAGGGTTGGCTTCACCTGGCATCCATAGGCGAAGGCGACAAGGATTATGAGGATGGCAACGACCGTAGTATTTTTTCTCATCAAACCGGCCGGGGGAGTTGGGATGTGCCACGCATCCCTCTAATTATATTGTATGGCTGGCATACATGGGCTGTGTAAGTAAGACGGATAAATCTTCTGTCTGCCCTGGATGCAAGCAAAAGGCGAATCGAGTTGGCGATCAATGGTAATTTTTTGCAGGCAACAGGTACGTAGACCTCGTTGAGGTTACATCCCAGCAGAAAGCCGCCTTTCAGCAAGGTGGCGGGCCGCGGCTTCCGTCGTAATACCCTCTTTCGACGCCACCTCAAAAATCTGCTGCAGGGCGCGCCGGACACTCTCAACTACCTCCCGCTCTGCTCGTTCTTGCGTCCAGCCTTTTATTTCCATGCCAATAATAGCCATCGCGCCGCCAACGTTAACCACATAATCAGGCGCGTAAAGAATACCTCTAGCCCGAAGGCTCTCGGCATCTTCCTGGCTGGCAAACTGGTTGTTGGCGCCTCCGGCCACTGCCCGGCATTTCAGTTGGGGAATTGTGTTGGCGTTGAGCACTCCCCCAAGAGCACACGGGGCGAAAATGTCGCATTCTGTTGTGTAAACTACCTCAGGAGGCACAAACTCTAACCCGAGTTTGTCGCGCATGCTGCGTATCGCCCCTTCGTCAATCTCGCTGAACACCACCTTGGCACCGGCATCGCAGAGGTACTTGATTAGTTTTGCCCCAACATCACCCGCCCCTTGTACCAGCACCCGCCGGCCTACTAGCGACTTGTCTCCGAAGAGATGCTCACATGTCACCTCTATACCAGCGAATACCCCGCGCGCCGTGTAGGGTCCGGGATCCCCAGCTCCGCCGGCAGCTGGTGTGCGGGCAAACACGTAGGGAGCGCCAGTTTCGGCGATGATATCCATATCAGCTGGCGATGTACCCACGTCTGGTCCGGTGGAGAACAGACCGCCGAGCTGGTGAATCAGCGCACCATAGCGCCGCAGCAGCGCCGGACGAGACTGGGCTTCAAAATCGGGAGGAACCGCGATGACGGCCTTTCCGCCTCCAAAAGGCATGCCAGGCGTGGCGAATTTGTAAGTCATCCCTGCGGCGAGTCGCAACGCGTCCTGCAAGGCTGCCTGCATAGAGGGATAGGACTTCATCCGCGTACCACCTACCGCCGGCCCAAGGCGGGTGGAATGGATTGCGATGAAAATCCAGGCTCCAGTTGGTCGGTCGTAGTGGACGATGGTGCTCTCACCATCCCATTCTCTGATCAAAGACTCCATCATAAGTATGCCTCCTTTTCTGTCGTATCACCTTGTTCTGGGGATGCGCACTTTACGGAAAAGTTCGGCTGCCACCGACCCAGGCAAGCGTACATTCAAGACCAGCGCGTGGGCTGGCCAAGAGCGTGCGCAGACCTGCGCCGAAGGCGATCAGGTGCAATTCATCGATAGGCGGCGTGTGCTGAACACAGCGGCACAATACCTATTGCCCAGGCCATGGAATGGCTTGCTCAATCTTGCACCCACTGTAGTATCCAAGAACGGTGAATGTGAACTCTTCTGGCAATACCACATTTTGGCCGCATGGTTCCCCAAAGGTTATGTTTCCTGAAACCTGTCCCTCGCTGTCGGCAATTTCTGCTGTAGCCGACAATCCTAGGTCGGCAGATTGCACCTTCATTGTCTCCGCGCCAATCTGCAATTCACCCATCAAGAGAACGGCGCGCCGTTCGCCAGGGTAAAATCCCTCAGCGACAAAATCGTATGAGAGCCATTTGGCACCCTCGACTGGTGTAATTGAAACCAACGTACAGCTTTGATGAGCCTTTTGGATACTGTCTGCGTACACCCCTGCTACGGCTTGATGACCAGCATCAGGAACAGCACGCTGGCAATCAGCGTCCCGACGAAGACGATCGCCGGGGTGGGGTTGTTCTGCTCGACCGATTCCTGCCGCACGCTGTCCAGCGTCTCGAAGCCCAGCAGGCGCATCACGATCCAGACGAACAGGCTGGAGACCAGGGCGATAATCGGCCCCCAGAAGGCGATCATGCCGAGGATATTGCCCAGGTTGGTGATGTACCTCTGCCAGCCGTCGGGGTTGGCCAGGAACGAGATGCCCTGCCCGACGACGAGCACCAGCACCAAGGTGACAATCAGGGTGTAACGTCCGAAGATCTTTTTCAAGGATTCTTCTCCAAGTTAGAAGGTGATATTGGTCTCTTTGATCAGGAAGCCGCGCCAGAGCGTATCCTGCCCTCCACTGCCGCCGCTCTGGAAATCGTTCACCACCAGGGCCTGGTCCCCGCTGCCAGCGTGGATGAAGCGCCCAGTGGCGCCCTTGTGAAGGTGCGAGCCCTCGCCGTCTTCGAACTCGATGGCGAAGCGGCCGATGTCCACCATCTGCCAGAGTGCGCCATCATAGGAGAACTCGACCCGGGCTGTCTGGTCCGATTGGGCGAACTGGCGGGCGTAGGGCACGAAGTCGCGGTTGATGTCCATGTCGGTCAGGGCGCGCCGCTCCTCCAGCAGGTAGAAACGCTCCTGCCAGTTCAACAGGTAGGCGGCCGGCTCCAGGGCAAATCCGGCGAAGTAGTTGCCGGTGGGGGTCCAAGGCACCTGCGGGCCGCGCGAAGCCTGCCAGAGCTCGGTGAAGAGCAGGCGCCCGCGCACCCGGTAGTCCTGGGCGCCCTTGCGGGGGTGGACCAGGCGCACGCTGTTGCCGATTTCCAATCCGCCCAGCTTGGCCGGCTCGGGCAGCTCCAGCAGCGGCTGGAGGTTCGAGCCGCAGAAGGCGCATATCTTATCGGTCGGCTTGATGTTCGCGCCGCAGGACGGGCATTTCAGGTCAGCAGGGAGGTTTTCGGGCATTTCCCTCTCCGGAAGCTCCACGCGGGTCGTGGTCGGGGGTTGGACGGACGGTTGGTTCATCGCCATAGCCGGCCGCGGCAGGGGCGCGCTCGCGCCGGTCTCGTACACGACCTTGCCGATCACAAAGGCGAGGATCGCCCCGAATAGGTAGGCGGTGGAGGGCAGGAAGGAGATCCCCACCAACATGACGAGCACCAGCACGGCGCAGATCAGCCAGCTTTTCGCAGTGGACATGTCACCAGGCTCCGCTGTCGCTGCCGCCTGAATCCCAACCGCCGGAGTCTCCGCCCGAATCCCAGCCGCCGCTGTCACTGCCGCCCGAATCCCAACTCCCACTGTCGGACCCGCCGGAGCTCCAGTCCCAGCCGCCCGAATCGCCCCCGGAGGAGCCGCTGTCGGAAGACTCCCAGGAGCTGCCGGAGGAGGACGAGCCCGAGTCCCAGGAGCCCCCACCTCCCAGGTGGACGACGCTCATCACCAGGAACAGGCACAGCGCAACAACGCCCACGATATACCAGGGCAGTGCGGCGGCGAGATTTCGGCCACTTCTCATGTGGATCTCTCCATTTCGAAAATGGTTACCTCACTTTAAGTATAAGCACAAAATCGGCGAAGTCAATACGATTTCGGCTTTTATATGGGACGATATCCATGAATGACAAAAAATCCTGGCCCTGCCGGAGCAATGGATCTTCTCTGAAGTTGTCCGATTGGAATAGACCGAGGATCGTCATCCTGCCGATCTGGAATACCGCACAGGAATTGATCGATTACGCTCACGAGTGCTGCGTGGTGAGAGAGCTATCGCCCGAGGATCGCGTGTTGTACGGGCTGCCGCCATCGGAGTAGCCTGTGTAATAGCGCGGGAATCTACCCCACCGCCATTTCGGTTGTCCGCCAGCGGGCGCGAGTCTTGGAAAACCTCGCTAGAGTCCGAACCAGCGAGCCCGGCGACTGGATCCAAAGTGCTGCTTCTCACTGACAAGGGCGACGGAGGGTTCGCTGAAGCTCCCCGTGGGCGAAGGCCCTGAAAGGAAGTCCACGTCCACGCGCCCGACGCGGTCTCCCCCGAACTCGATGTAGCAGGAACCCGCCCCGGCGTAAGCCGAGGGCTGTTCGCCGCCCTGTATTTCCGCGATCAGCGCCGCAGCGACGACGCGCGCGGCTCCCTCGGAGAACACCCCCGCCTTGGGCGTTCCCACGCTTGTCACGTCACCGATCGCATACACGCCGGGGAAGCGCGTCTCGAGGTTCTTCGGGTTGACGGGGACCCAGCCGTCCACGGTCATGCCGCTCGCCGCGACCACATCTGGGACGCGGTGCTTCGGGACACCGAGGAACAAGTCGTAGGGCATCTCACTCCCATCGTCAAGAATGGCAACGCGGCGCGCCGGGTCGAGC
>Ga0154795_1114_pt1 | contig 29586 bp, 42 predicted proteins | sample Rifle2008BG16ft_FD_105803 | JGI IMG/M metagenome (GOLD analysis project Ga0154795, IMG submission 105803) | Chloroflexi bacterium RBG_16_54_18 | reverse complement strand
AGCAGGGCTCGAAGTTCGCCATCCGCGAAGGCGGGCTGACCGTCGGCGCAGGCGTGATCACCAAGATACTGGAATAGGATTATTCTATGGCTAAGCAAAAAATCCGCATCCGCTTGAAGGCCTATGATCACCGGGTACTCGACCAGTCGGCAAAACGCATTGTTGAAACCGCTGAACGAACCGGAGCAAGAGTGGTTGGTCCTGTACCCTTGCCAACACGGATAGAACGGTTTACAATACGCCGCTCGACTTTTATCGACAAGGATTCACACGAGCATTTTGAAATCCGTACGCATAATCGTCTGATCGATGTTTTGGATCCAGATTCAAAAACCATCGATATGTTGATGCGCCTCAATTTGCCCGCTGGAGTGGATATTGAAATCAAGATATAGGCTGATCTGTAAATTTTTCAGGTATTGACCTTCTCTTGAATTAAAAGATCGAATTTAGGCAGCGTAAGAACAATCGGCACCGTGGAGCTCAAAACCACAGATCCTCGGACGATTGATTGACTGCGCTGTGTCAGGGATGATGCAGTCTGGCCCAGACTGACAGTCCCCAGAAAATTGAAATGTTAGGAGACAAATGAGATGTTGAAAGGGCTGATTGGCAAGAAAGTCGGAATGACCCAGATTTTCGATGAAAGTGGGGCAGTTATCCCAGTTACACTCGTCGAAGCTGGGCCATGTTATGTGACACAGGTGCGCCTCCTTGATCGAGATGGTTATTCTGCGGTGCAGCTGGGTTTTGGAGAAGTCAAGCAGAAAAGGCTTTCTGGTGGTCAACTCGGGCATCTTAAGCGCAATGATTTACCTCCTTTGCGCTTTTTACGTGAATTCCGAGAAAAGAATCCTGAGTTGAATGAAGGGGATGCCTTATCCGTAACCGTCTTTTCAGTCGGAGATGCTGTGGATGTGATTGGGACCAGTAAGGGGAAGGGATTTGCAGGTGCTGTGAAGCGCTATCACTTCCGTGGTGGCCCAAAAACCCACGGCCAATCGGATCGCAATCGTGCGCCAGGGTCGCGTGGTTCAGGGACAACCCCAGGCAGAGTTTACAAGGGAGCTCGTGGACCGGGTCACATGGGTAATGACCGAGTGACGGTTTCGAATCTCAGAATCGTCCTGGTCGATCCAGAACGAAACTTGCTGGGTATACGCGGCGCTGTGCCTGGATCGCGCGGTGGAATCGTGCAGATCAAGGGAGCCCGAAAGCAGTAAGCTGCGCGGCGATCCGAAATAGGAGTCAAGAAAAATGGAAGTAGATGTCTTGAACATGGAAGGCCAGAAGGTCAGTACAGTTGAGTTGCCCGCTGAGATCTTCGAAGCTCCTGTTAATACTGATTTGATGCACCAGGCGTTCGTCCGCCAGATGGCAAATGCGCGCCTTGGAACGCACAGCACGAAAGGCCGGAAGGATGTGTCGGGCGGCGGGCGAAAACCCTGGCGGCAGAAAGGGACCGGTCGTGCCCGGCAGGGATCGACGCGCGCGGCTCAATGGGTGGGCGGCGGCAAAATCTTCACTCCAAAGCCGCGCGACCACTCGCTGGATATGCCAAGAAAAATGCGCCGTGCTGCCCTTCGTTCTGCACTCTCCGTTAAGGCATCAGAAAAGGAAATCGTGATTCTGGATGTTTTGGCCCTGCCGGAGATCAAGACCCAGCTCATGGTGCAGGCTTTGGACAGGTTGGTTGGGGATGACAGTGCGTTGATTTTGCTTCCTGAAAAGAATGACGAAACCCAGAAAGTGTACCTTTCCACCCGCAACCTTCCAGACGCGAAAGCCCTGATGGCCAGTTATGTCAACATTCGCGACTTGATGACATTCGACCGGCTGATCCTGCCATTACCGGCTTTGGATTTACTGGTGTCGGTGCTTAAATAATTGGAGGGCGCAATGATTAACATACATGAAGTACTTCGCCGCCCGATCATTACTGAAAAATCGAACTATCTCAACGGGAAATTACATCAATATGCCTTCGAAGTTGCTGATGAGGCGACGAAAAGCATCGTCAAGGAAGCTGTTGAAGACACATTCGATGTGAATGTAATCCGGGTGAATATCATCAGCATGCCGATGAAACAGAAACGGAACCAACGCAGCCGGCGGCAGACAGTGCGCCGCTCTGCTTATAAGAAAGCGATTGTGACACTGGCTCCAGGTGATACGATCGGTGTATTTGAAGGAGTGAAGTGATGGGTGTAAAAAAGTATAAACCTGTAACCCCTGGTCAAAGAAGCATGACGGGTTACACATTCGAAGAAATCACGAAAGATCACCCTGAAAAGTCGCTGATTATCCCGCTCCGTAAAAGCGGGGGACGAAACGTATACGGGCGAGTTACCGTCCGGCATCGAGGCGGTGGTAACCGCCAGCAAATCCGTCTGGTTGATTTCAATCGAGATAAACGCGGGATACCTGCTCGTGTTGCAGCGATTGAATACGATCCAAACCGGACTGCCCGGCTGGCTTTGTTGTTTTACGCCGATGGTGAAAAGCGCTATATAGTTGCTCCGATTGACGTGCACGTGGGGGACGTCCTTCTCGCTGGACCGGAAGCAGAAGTCCGTCCGGGAAACAGCTTGCCGATCGCCAATATCCCGGTGGGTACTATGATGCACAACATCGAGTTGAAACCCGGGCGCGGCGGTCAGCTGGTTCGATCAGCAGGCAGTGCAGCACAGTTGCTGGCAAAGGAAGGCGAATTTGCTCAAATCCGCTTACCGTCGGGAGAAGTGCGGCTCGTGCGCCAGGAGTGTTATGCCACGATAGGTCAGGTTGGCAATCTCGATCACAGCAATGTTAAGCTTGGCAAGGCTGGACGGAAGCGACATCTCGGCATCCGTCCCACAGTCCGTGGTACCGCCATGTCGCCACGAGACCACCCGCATGGAGGTGGTGAGGGACGCCAGCCGATAGGTATGCCCAGCCCGAAGAGCCCTTGGGGAAAGCCTACCTTGGGATATAAAACTCGCCGGAATAAAAGAACTGACCAATACATCGTTCGCCGGCGAGGGAAGAAACGCCGCTAGTCCTCTGTCAGTATTCAGCATCCCAGGACTACCCGGGTTATTTTGCCTGGGTGAGTACAGAGGGAGCTGAGAGAGAATGGAGAGTAAGACTTATGGGAAGATCGCTAAAAAAAGGGCCGTTCGTTGACCCAAAATTGATGAACAAAATCATTGCCATGAATGAGAAAGGCGACAAAAAGGTGATACGCACCTGGAGTCGAGACAGCACTATATTCCCCCAGATGGTAGGCCACACGATCGCGGTACACGATGGCCGTCGCCACGTGCCAATTTACATCACGGAGAATATGGTCGGGCATAAATTAGGTGAATTTGCCCCTACCCGCACATTTCGTGGTCATGTTGCCGAGAAAAGGGTGAGGTAATATACCCATGGCTACGGATATTTTTGCCCAGGCCCGTTTTATCTCCATTTCACCTCAAAAGGTACGTCTGGTTGCGGATCTGGTACGCGGCAAAGACGCAGTCGCGGCAATGAATGTTTTGAACTTCGTTCAAAACCGGGCAGCCAGGCCTATTGCCAAGGTGCTTGCCTCGGCGATGGCCAACGGAGAAGAGAATTTTGGCGTCAGCCGTGATGACATGTACGTCCACCGTGTTTTTGCGGATGAAGCCCCTACACGGAAATGGCGCAGGTTCGGTGCCCGCGGCCGGTTCAAACCCTGGCTGCGCCGTTCATCGCATATAACAGTAATCCTGCGTGAGCGAGAAGACTGAGTCGAGGAGATAATATGGGTCGAAAAGTAAATCCAATTGGTTATCGCCTGGGTATAAATAAGACCTGGGAAGGCCGGTGGTATGCCGAAGGGTTGGATTACGTCCGCAACCTGCACCAGGACTTCAGATTACGAGAACTGGTGCGCGGGGAAGCACCAAAAGCCGGTGTTTCGCGGATAGACGTAGAAAGGTTTCCCGGCAAGGTTAAGGTAATCGTGAACACGGCCAAACCCGGCATTCTGATTGGCCGAAAAGGTGAGAACGTTAAAAAAATCCGCGGGATTTTAGAAGCTGAAGTCGGTAAAAAGATCGATCTTGAGATCAAGGAGATCAAAGAGCCTGATCTAGATGCTTATCTCGTTGCTCTCAATATTGCCGACCAGCTCGAGCGTCGGATCAGCTACCAAAGAGCGATGAAGCGATCTATCCAGCAAGCCATGCGTGAGGGGGGCCTGGGCATACGAGTCGAGGTTTCCGGCAGGTTGAGCGGCGCCGAAATGGCGCGCACGATTAACATGCGCGAGGGTCAGGTGCCTCGCCAGACACTCAGGGCTGACATTGATTATTCGAAAGCCGAAGCCCTGACGACTTACGGGCGCATCGGAGTCAAAGTGTGGATTTATCGCGGTGAAGTGCTTCCAGAGGTCGAAGAAAGGCTCGAATCTACGGAGGGTGTCTACGTCAGTGAGTAATTAGTTGACCAGAGATTGGTAGTGGGCGGTCAGTAAAGAGACTATCCAGTCCCAACGATCTTGCATGGCGGAGAACTAAGGAAAGGTAATTATTATGTTGATGCCAAAGCGTGTAAAGTGGCGCAAGCAAATGCGCGGCCGAATGAGAGGCAAAGCTTACCGCGGTGCGGAAGTTGTATTCGGTGATTTCGGATTAAAAGCGATGGAACCTGGCTGGGTGACTGCCCGCCAGATTGAAGCCGCCCGCCGGGCGATCGTCCGGGCGATGAAACGGCGCGGAAAATTCTGGATTCGAATTTTTCCCGATAAGCCGGTCACTCGTAAGCCTGCTGAAACCCGCATGGGCAAGGGCAAAGGCAACGTTGAGTACTGGGTTGCGGTCGTTCGACCAGGGAGGATCATGTTCGAGATCGGCGGCGGTATTCCCGATGAGATAGCAAAGGAAGCCCTCAATCTGGCCCAATATAAACTCGCCATCAAGACAAAAATCGTCCAGCGCCAGGATCAAGCAGGAGCTGAATGATGTCCGAGAAAAACAAGAAACTGCGTGAATTATCGACCAATGAACTGTCCGGTCGGCTGAATGATGCACAGGAAGAATTGATGAATTTACGTTTTCAGCAAGCCACGGGTGAATTAACCGATCACACCCGCCTTCGAATCACTCGCCGTCAAATCGCCCGCCTGGAAACAATCCTTCGTGAGCGCGAAATTGAATCGGAAGGTGCAAGATGAACACAAGACGCCGTATGACTGGTGTGGTGACCAGCGACAAAATGGATAAGACAGTAGTGGTGCAGATCAGCCGGACCTACAGGCATCGATTGTATAAGAAAGTTATCCATACTCGCAGAAAGGTAATGGCTCACGATGAGCTGGGTTGCCAGGTAGGTGATCATGTTTCGATTGTAGAAAGCCGGCCGCTGTCACGCCATAAAAGATGGGTGGTGGAGCAAATCCTGCGCCACGAAATCGCTGCGGTAGAGGCTGAGGAAAGCCTTAGTTTGGAGGTATAGAAATGATCCAGCACGAAACGCGCTTAAAAGTTGCGGATAATACTGGCGCTCGTGAGTTGCTGGTGATCCATATTATGGGCGGCTCGTCCCGGCGATATGGCCGCATAGGTGATGTGGTCGTCGCCACCGTCAAGCTGGCTTCTCCTCAGGGTGCTGTAAAAAAGAGTGAAGTTGTCCGGGCGGTGATCGTCCGTTGCGCTAAAGAGTGGCGCCGGGAAGATGGTTCTTCCATTCGGTTCGACGATAATGCCGCGGTGATTTTGGATACGGATGGGAAAAATCCAAAAGGCACGCGTATTTTTGGCCCGGTAGCACGCGAGTTACGTGAGAAGGGTTTTATGAAAATCGTTTCTCTGGCTCCAGAAGTATTGTAAATAATGGAGCCAGGAGAAGAACGGGAGTAGTGAAGTGAGAGTAAAAATTCGCAAAGGTGATACGGTCGAGATAATCAGCGGCCGCCTGGTAGATAAGGGAAAACGCGGGTTGGTGATTCGTGTAATTCCGGATAATCAGCGCCTGGTCGTGCAGGGAATAAACCTGCGCAAGAAGCACCAGAAACAGGTCGAAACTCAGGGACGCCGGTCGATCAGTCCGGGGATCATTGAATTTGAAGCACCGATCTCGATTTCGAATGTCATGCTGGTCTGCCCTACTTGCAGCAAAACCACACGTGTGAACTTACATCGTTCAGAAGACGGTGTTAAACGTGCCTGCAAGCAATGCAATTCCGAATTCGATTAACAGGGCAAATCAGGAGTATAGAGATGAGTCAGATTCTTAAAGAACGCTATCAAAAAGAGGTCGTACCTGCTTTGATGAAATCGCTGAGCCTGGAGAATATTATGCAGGTTCCGCGAGTCGAAAAAGTAGTGGTCAATATTGGCCTGGGAGAAGCCCTCGACAATCCGAAAGCCCTGGACGCGGCTGTATCAGATGTAACCCAGATCACGGGGCAAAAACCAGTTATCACAAAAGCCCGCATGAGCATAGCAGCCTTCAAACTGCGTGAAGGCAGATCGATCGGTGTTAAAGTCACCCTACGCGGTGAAAGGATGTGGTCATTCCTGGACCGGTTGATGAATGTGGCTCTACCACGCGTGCGTGATTTCCGTGGTATCTCACCGAATTCATTTGATGGACGAGGAAATTACACATTGGGATTGAGAGAACAGCTTGTATTCCCTGAAATCGAGTATGACAAAATCGACAAACTTCGAGGAATGGAAGTCGCCATCGTGACTACTGCTGGAAATGATGATCACGGACGCCAGTTATTGCAGATGCTAGGTATGCCGTTCAGGAAGGAAGGGTAATCAATGGCCAAGAAATGTATGTCGATTAGAGAAGAGCGGCGCAAATACGAGACTCGAGTCCGCAACCGCTGCAAAATCTGTGGTCGTCCGCGCGGTTACTTACGCAGGTTCGGATTATGCCGGATTTGCTTCCGGGAATTATCCCTGCAAGGGAAAATTCCTGGCGTGGTTAAGTCTTCCTGGTAGGTAATGGAGGATGGAATAATGAGTGTGATTGATCCTATTAGCGATATGTTGACCCGCATGCGAAATGCGGTGATGGCCGGGCATAACACGGTTGCTTTTCCGAGCTCGAAAATTAAAATCGCGATAGCCAAAATTATGAAAGAAGAAGGCTTTATCACGAATTTTGAGATCGCCGATGGCAAGATCGAAGGTTCAAAGGTACTTCGCTTGCGTTTGAAGTATGTCGGCGAGCGGCGCGAGCGCCGGCCCGTAATTACGGGATTGGTACGTATCAGCCGGCCAGGTAAGCGCGTGTATACGGGTAAAAAAGAAATACCCTGGGTGCTCTCCGGGATAGGGATTGCGATAATCTCTACACCAAAGGGCGTCATGACTGGACAGCGCGCCCGGCAGCTGGGTGTGGGCGGCGAAATCCTATGCAAGGTCTGGTGATGACTGGAGCTGGATGGTTGGCGGTGCTGTATGGGGATCAGATCCCTGGACCATATCCCCGAGTGTATTCCAGGACTCCGAGGAGGTAAGAAAACGTGTCAAGAATAGGTCGGATGCCGGTAGTAATCCCGAACGGTGTTAAAGTCGAGGTCGATGGCTCAAATGTGCATGTTAAAGGGCCGAAGGGTGAGATCGAGCGGAATTTTTCACCTGAAATCGAGATCTCCTACCAGGATGGCGTCATCGAAGTAAAACGTAAATCGGATGAACGCACGCAGCGCGCCCTGCATGGGATGACGCGCGCGTTGATCAACAATATGGTTGTGGGTGTGCACACTGGTTTTGAGAAAGTCCTGGAGATAAACGGCGTTGGCTACCGCGCCGAAGTGAATGGAAATAACCTGGTGTTATATGTGGGTTATTCTCACCCCGTGGTCATTGAACCTAAGGCTGGCATCAGTTTTGAAGTCGAACCTAAAACACGCCAGATAAAGGTTTTGGGTTACAACAAGGAAATTGTCGGCCAGGTGGCAGCGGATATTCGCAAAGTCCGGCCTCCTGAACCATACCAGGGCAAAGGCATTAAATATCTCACTGAACAAATCCGCCGGAAGGCTGGTAAAGCAGGCAAGGTGTAAAGATGGCAAACAAGTCTCGTTCAAAAGCACGTGAACGCCGGCATGTCCGGGTTCGAAAACACGTCATCGGCACATCTGAAAGACCTCGCCTGAATGTTTTCCGCAGCCTGGTTGAAATTTACGCACAGATCATCGATGACTCTCAGGGTCGCACTTTAGCCTCAGCCTCCACTCTGGATCATGACCTGCGCGGAAATATGAGCGGAAAGAAGAAGACTGAACAGGCTGTAGAGGTAGGAAAGGCTCTCGCCGAACGCGCAAAAGCGAAAGGCATCAAGCAAGTTGTGTTTGACCGCGGCGGATACCGCTATATTGGACGTGTGAAAGCCCTGGCAGACGCGGCACGAGAAGGTGGACTGGATTTCTAGCAGGGTGAGCCCGCCTGGATAAACAGGCAGGAATTCTCTGCGAGGAGCTGATTATGTCGGAATATGAATTTTCTGAATATACAACACAAGAGCTGGATGAGAGGGTTGTGGATATAGCTCGAGTCGCGAAAGTCGTGAAAGGCGGCCGCCGGTTCTCATTCCGCGTCACTGTCGTGGTAGGTGACAACCGGGGGAGTGTAGGAGTTGGTGTTGGAAAAGCCAATGCCGTTCCCGATGCGATGCGAAAAGCCTCGGAGCGCGCACGAAAAGCAATCCATAGAGTCTCCACTTACAAATCGACCATTCCTCACGAAGTGATTGGAAAAGTCTCTGGAGCAAGAGTGTTGCTCAAGCCTGCCTCCGCAGGAACGGGTGTGATTGCAGGTGGTGGCGTGCGTGCTGTGCTCGAAGCGGCAGGAATTTCAGATATCCTGACCAAATCCCTGGGAAGCAGCAATATTTTAAACGTTGTGTTTGCCACCATGCACGCTCTGGACCAGTTAAAGTACCCACAGGAAGAGGCGGCCTGGCGCGGAAAATCACCCAAGGAGCTGGCACCTTTCTGGGAGCGCAGGAAAGATGGCTAAATCCAAGAAAACCGAACCCAAAAAGATCCAGATCACGCTCATCAAGAGCCCGATTGGATATTCGGTGAAGCACAAGGCTACCATCCGGGCGTTAGGTTTGCGGCGGATGAATCAGACCGTGCAACATCTTGATACTCCAGCATTGCGTGGGATGTTATTAAAAGTCAATCACCTGGTGCTGATCGAAGAATAGGCTAAACAGCATGAAATTACATGATTTGAAACCGAATGAAGGTGCCAAGAAGCCGGTCAAACGAGTCGGTCGTGGAATTTCCGCAGGCCAGGGGAAGACAGCCGGACGCGGGACAAAAGGGCAGGGAGCACGCGCTGGTGGAGGCACTCGACTGTACCACCAGGGTGGAAATTTACCCTTTTTCCGGCGGCTGCCATTCAAGCGTGGTGTGGGATTCACGCCATTCAACCGGGTAATCTACAACGAAGTTAACATCGATCAGCTGAAAGACTTTAAAAAAGGATCGGTGATTACTCCGAAAGCGCTGGCTGAAGCCCGCTTGCTTAGAGACCAGAGAAAACCAGTGGCGATCCTGGGTCGTGGCGAAGTGAAGGTCGCGCTGAAAGTGCGCGTCCAACGCGTGACCAAAGGTGCGCGTGAGAAGATCGAAGCCGCCGGCGGCAGTGTTGAAGTGATTGAGTAGAAAAACAAGGAACCTATCGAATGAAACGTTCTGCTTGGCGCTATCTGTGGTCAGCCCATGACATTCGGCGTAAGCTATTAATCACTATTTTGCTGCTTTCTATTTACAGGCTGGCTGCGCATGTCCCTGTACCAGGTGCGAATCGCGACGCGATTGCACAAATCCTGGCGGGGGGAGGGGCTGGCGGAACCCTGGTGGGGTTGTTAGATTTACTTTCAGGTGGCACCGTTTCCAACTTCTCTGTTTTAGCGATGGGGGTTTACCCCTACATCACTGCCCAGATCATTCTGCAGCTTTTGGTACCCATCATACCTGCCTTGCAGAAGCGTATGGAAGAGAATCCGCGCGAGGGTCAGAAATGGATGGAGAAATGGACATACCTGCTGGCCGTACCTATGGCGGCGCTGCAGGCGATTGGCCAGATTAACCTGTTTAATTCATTTATCCAGGGCGTGACCGTGGTGGAGAACTTCGGACTTTTTGGTGCAAACTGGCTGCCTTCGCTCACCATCGTTTTAAGTATGACCGCTGGAACAATGTTCGCCATCTGGTTGGGCGAATTAATCTCTGAATATGGGGTGCGAAACCAGGGTCTCTCGCTCATCATTTTCGCGGGCATTGTCTCGCGCATTCCAGCGAGCCTCTTGCGCTTATGGTCAGACGAGCAGTACCGTTGGATTTCATTGATTTTAACCATAGTGATCACAACTGCCACCATCTTTGCCATTGTGTTTGTCCAGCAAGGCCGCCGGAATATACCGGTCATGTATCCTGGCAGGCGTGTCGGCAACCGGATGTCCATGCCGGTGAAAGGTACACTGCCGTTGATGGTCAATATGGCAGGCATGATCCCGCTGATCTTCGCCCAGTCTTTGCTGACTTTTCCAGCGATTATTGCCAGCTTCTTCTCCCAATCCAGTGTGGAATGGATTAAAAATATAGCTAATTCTGTTACAAGCATGTTCGGCGGAGAAAGCAACTTCTATTGGATTATGTACTTCGTCATGGTCGTTGCATTCACGTTCTTCTACACCAATGTCATTTTCACGCAACAGAACTATGGCGAGAACCTGAAGCGTATGGGTGCACAGATACCTGGAGTAAGCCGTGGCGCTCCAACCCAAAAATATTTGAATAAGGTGCTGAGCCGCATCACACTACCTGGTGCTCTATTCCTGGGACTAGTGGCTATCTTGCCCTGGCTCCTGCAGCTTATCATCCCTCTCGGGCAGAACACTGGTGGTTTGCTGCTGGTGCAATCCGCGGGCCTGCTGATCGTGGTCGGTGTTGTGCGTGATCTGTTCTTCAACATCGAAGCAGAGCTCAAACTGCATGGCTATACCGAGTCGTTGTTGATTAAATAAGAGGATTGCGATGCCGAAGTATTATGTATTGATCGGACCGCCGGGAGCGGGCAAAGGCACCCAGGCTCAGAATATTTCCAAGGCTTTAGAGCTTCCGCATATCTCGTCGGGCGATCTTTTTAGAGAAAATTTAAAAAAAGAGACCGACTTAGGAAAGAAGGCTAAGAGCTTTATGGACCGCGGGGAGCTGGTCCCGGATGATTTGACCATTTCGATGGTACGCGAGCGCCTGGCGGAACCGGATTGTAAAAATGGTGCACTTCTGGACGGCTTTCCACGTACCCCTGCCCAGGCGCAGGCGCTTTCTGAGACACTCGGATCCTTCAATGGACAGGTAAATGCTGTCCCGTACATCAAGGTAGCAGAAGATGTACTGGTGAAACGCCTGACCGGAAGATGGACTTGCCGTGCTGAAGGCCATGTCTACCACGAGAAATTCAATCCACCGAAAAAAGCAGGTGTCTGCGATGTGGATGGATCTGTTCTTTACCAGCGTGAAGATGACCAACCGGAAACCGTGATCAACCGGATCAAGGTGTACTTTAAACAGACCATGCCGTTGATTGAGTTTTATTCCGCGGCAGGCTTGCTTCTCGAGGTTGATGGAGCAAAGCCGATCGACGAGGTGACCGCGGCATTGCTCGAGGGTCTCTCTGGGAGAGGATGAAATCCTGGTGAGCTGGGACCGCACGATTGATATTAAGAGCAGTACGGAGCTCAAGCTGATGCGAGAAGCTGGACGCGTCAATGCATTGACGCTCAAAGCAGTGCGTGAAGCGATTCAGCCTGGGATAACGACTGGAGAACTTGACTCCATCGCGGAAGAGTTAATCCGTAATTCTGGCGGTATCCCGATTTTTAAGGGTTATCCAGGGCCGTATCCTTACCCGGCCACATTAAATGTGAGCATCAATGAAGAATTAGTTCACGGAATTCCGGGAAAGCGCAAGCTGAACGAAGGCGATATCGTATCCGTGGACTGCGGTACCCTCCTGGAAGGTTTTGTGGGTGATTCGGCTTTTTCAGTTGGGGTTGGCGAAATTTCCACGCAAGCATTGAAGCTGCTGGATGTCACCGAACAGGCCCTTTATAAAGGAATATCGATGATGCGACCTGGGAATCGCACGGGAGACATTTCGGCGGCGGTACAGAGTTATGTCGAAAGCAGTGGATTTCATGTTACCCGCGAATATACCGGGCATGGAGTAGGTCGGAACATGCACGAAGGTCCCCAGGTGCCGAATTACGGCGAGCCTCACAAGGGAATTCTTTTGCGACCAGGAATGACGATAGCATTAGAACCGATGGTTCTGGTTGGTACTCCCAAAACCCGTGTCCTGGCTGACAGGTGGACAGTGGTGTCGGCGGATGGATCGCTGACCGCACATTTCGAGCATTCGATAGCAGTCACAGAAGCTGATCCATGGATATTGACCGAGCTTTGAGGCTTGAAATTGGGCTAGACGAAAACAGTTCGTAAAGGTATAATCAAAACTTTGCGAACCGGGTTGGCTTACGTAAACAACCGTTTGCCAGACTGGAAGGAGAAACGAAGGGAATGAAGGTAACTGCATCGATAAAAAAGCGCTGCACGAACTGTAAAATTGTAAAGCGCAAGGGTATTTTGTATGTGATTTGTAAGAATCCTAAACATAAACAGCGACAGGGATAGGCAGATATGGCACGTATTGAAGGCGTTGATCTTCCGCGCAATAAACGAGTTGAAATTGGTTTGACCTATATTTATGGCATCGGGTTGTCTCGCTCCCACCGGATTCTGGCATCCACGCGGGTAAGTCCTGACAAGCGTGTGAAAGACCTGACAGACGCTGAGGTTTCCCAGCTGCGTGATTACATCTCTCAAAATCTGAAAGTTGAGGGTGATTTACGCCGTGAAGTGCAGTTAAATATCAAGCGTTTGATTGAAATCGGCAGTTATCGCGGTTTGCGGCACAGGCGCAACTTACCAGTGCACGGCCAGCGTACCCGGACAAATTCGCGCACTCGCAAAGGTCCCAAGAAAACTGTAGCAGGGCGCGGGCGACGTCGAGGAACTGCCAAGAAATAAGTCAGCTTCTCCGGGCTCACGAGGATTGCGGATGGGGCACCTTCCACCCCGCGGCTGTCCGCCGACCTTACCCGCCTCGAGAATATTTGCACCGCTGACTATCTATAATTTGATACAGACTGAGAGGTTCTATGGCTCAAAGTGTACGTTCAGTACGCCGAAAAGGCAGCGCCAAGAAAACTAAGCGGACTCTGTCCTCGGGGCAGGTTCATATTTTCGCAACCTTTAATAACACAATCATTACTGTTACAGACGCCCAGGGAAACACAATCAGCTGGGGAAGCGCTGGATCAGCAGGTTTTAAGGGTTCGCGCAAAAGCACTCCCTTCGCTGCCCGTCTGGCAGCCGAGCAGGCGATTAAGGCTGCTATGGCAATGGGGTTGCAGGAAGCTCAGTTATTCGTAAAAGGTCCCGGTCCTGGGCGCGAATCAGCTATGCGAGCCGTCCAGTCATTAGGGCTGAAGGTGCTCTCGATTTCGGACGTGACTCCGGTTCCACACAACGGCTGCCGGCCTCCAAAGAAACGCCGCGTGTAGTTGATCGGAATTATTCGGAAGGATAAGGAACTAGTAATATGGCAAAGTATCGAGGACCGGTATGCAAATTGTGCCGGCGTGAAGGCGAAAAATTATTCCTGAAGGGGCAGCGATGTTTTACCCCAAAATGTTCATTTGACCGGCGTGGATACGCCCCCGGACAGCACGGGAAGACCACCCAGTTCCGCCGCCGGCGCGAATCGGACTTTAACCGTCAGCTGCGCGCCAAGCAAAAAGCCCGCCGTGGATACGGCATCCTTGAACGCCAGTTCCACCGCTACTACGAAGTGGCATTGGGTCGCCGCGGATTGACGGGTCTGAACTTACTGCAGATTCTCGAATCTCGTCTGGATAACGTCATTTTCAGGTTGGGTTTTTCAGAAAATCGCGCACAGGCAAGGCTGCTGGTCACCCACGGCCATTTTTCGGTTAATGGACGGCGCACGGATATTCCCTCCATGCTAGTTACTGCTGGCGATATCGTCTCCGTGCGCGAAGGATCGCGCAAGCGCACCTTTTTTAAAGAAATGTCAGCCGTGGCAGAAGATAGGAATATCCCCGCCTGGCTGAGCCGAGATCTCAACCAGCTATCCGGCTCAATGATTCGACTGCCGGAGCGGTCGGAGATCGACGGAAATCTGAGCGAACAGTTAATCGTCGAGTATTACTCGCGATAAGCTTTCCATGCGAAGACATTTTCCCATTGGGGGATGAGCAATTCAACCGATGTGGAGAATCCGGAGCAGCGCAAACCGGGAAGAGGTGAAATGTGATAGGTTTAGGCAATATTGTATCGCCAAAAATTGAGCGTGAAGCCGAAGCGCGTAATTATGGCAAATTTATAATCAGCCCATTGGAGCACGGGTATGGGGTAACGCTTGGAAATTCCTTGCGCAGAGTCCTGCTTTCCTCCCTCGAAGGTGCGGCTGTCACTTCCATCCGGATCGCTGATGTCCAGCACGAATTCAGCGATATCCCTGGAGTTCGCGAGGATGTGATCCACGTCATGCTTCAAATTAAGCAGCTGCGCATGAAATTATATGATGTGGACACCGCCCGGCTGCACCTGGAAGTGCGCGGCAGCGGCGCCGTGACAGCAGGTGATATTATTACCCCACCCGAGGTGGAGATCATCAATCCCGATCTTTACCTTTTCACTGTGGATGACAGCGATGCCCATTTGGAGATGGAAATGACTGTTGAGCGCGGGCGAGGTTATTCACCGGCCGATGACCGGTCTGGACGCCTGCCGATTGGCGAACTGCCAGTCGATGCCATCTACAGCCCCGTCCGCCGGGTAAATTGGGATGTGGGGTACGCACGCGTCGGACAAAGCACAAACTACGATAAATTAACCCTTGAAATCTGGACGGATGGCAGCGTGGGTCCCGAACAGGCATTGAGCACCAGCGCCAGGGTCATCATTGAGCACTTGCGATATATCGCCGGTATCAGCGAGGAATCGCTGGCAGCAATTGCCCTGGAAGAAGAAGAGGGCAGCCGGTTGACCAGCGAGATGATTGAAACACCGATCGAAAACCTGGATCTGTCCGTGCGAGTCTTCAATTCACTCAAGCGGACTGGCATCACAACCGTCGGTGAGGTGCTCGAACTGCTCGAGAAGGGTGATGAAGCAGTGATGTCGATTCGAAATTTCGGTGAAAAGAGCCTGGATGAGCTGCGTCAGAAAATGCGCGAAAAGAATTACTTGAAAGACGCTGATACAGTGGAAGTGGAGTAGGTGATATGCGACACAGAGTGGCAGGATACCGGCTGAGCCGCGGTAAAGACCAGCGCAATGCTTTGCGGCGCAACCTGGTAAAGCAATTATTCGAATATGAGAGGGTTCGTACGACGCGTGCCAAGGCTATGGCAGTACGCGGTCAGGCAGAGCGTTTGATAACTTTAGCCAAGAGAGGCAACGAGGCGGGTGAGATCAAAATGGTGAATGCCCGCCGCCTGGCAGCCTCACGATTGAGTGATGCGGGTACTGTGAAGAAGTTATTCGATGATATCGCACCCCGCTATACAAACCGCCCTGGCGGCTACACCCGCATTATCAAGCTTGGCCCACGGATGGGTGATTCAGCGGAGATGGTGATATTAGAGCTGGTTGAAGGATAAAGGCGAATACCTGGAGTATCTCTCCAGTATTTGTAATTCGTAGATGGCACGTTACCAAGCTATCCTGGCTTACGATGGGACTGGTTTCAATGGGTTCCAGCGGCAGGCGGGGAAAACCGAAAAGCGCACTGTTCAAAGTACTTTCGAAGCTGCGTTGAAAAATATCGGTTGGACGGACAGGGCGGTTCTCTCAGCAGGCCGGACTGACGCTGGAGCGCATGCCTCGGGACAGGTGGTGGCATTTGACCTGGAATGGCAGCATCCCGCTTTTCAATTGTTAGCAGCTTTGAATGCCCACCTGCCCTCTGATATCGGAATTAGAGAAGTGCATGAGGTCTCCCCGGGTTTTCACCCGCGCTACGATGCCGTTTCCCGCAGCTATGAATACCGGTTGTTCGCCGACCCTGTCCGTGATCCCAGGCGAGAGCGATTTGCCTGGCGAATCTGGCCGGATGTCGACCTGGAACTCATGCAAACAGCATCTTCCAGCATCCCCGGTACGCATGATTTCCGCTCGTTTGGGAAGGCGCCGCATTTTGGAGGCTCCACAATACGAGCCATCTACCAGGCGGATTGGCATTTTGACCGTGAGGACCTGGTTTTTGAAATCCGGGGCAACGCATTCTTATTCCGGATGGTGCGGAAACTGGTTGGGTTCGTGGTCGAGATCGGGCATGAAAAGGTTGAACCAGCAGCTATGAAGGTGCTGCTTCGGGAAAGTTCGCCTGAATTGATTAAGAGCATTGCACCCGCGCATGGTTTGACATTGGTTGCAGTAGAGTATGAATCGAAATAACAAGAACGGTTGTTTAAGTCAGGAAAGCATTGCACTATAGAAAACGAGCAGATAAATGGCAGCTTTTATGCCATGTTGTGAATTGGAGTGAATGATCGTGGAAAAAACATATATACCGAAAGCAAGTGATATCACCCAGGACTGGGTTGTGCTTGACGCCAACGGGCAGAGCCTGGGACGTTTTGCCACGCAAATTTCAGGCATCCTGCTTGGCAAAAACAAGCCCAATTACACCCCGGGAATGGATACGGGCGACTATGTTATCGTGATTAATTGTGAAAAAGTGACGGTCACCGGAAAGAAGACTGAAGAAAAGATTTACTACAAGCACTCACAATATCCAGGTGGGTTGAGTGCGATCAGTCTACGCAAGCAGTTAGAAAAGCATCCTGAGCGAGTGATTCGCAGCGCAGTCTGGGGAATGTTGCCGCATAACAAGTTCGGCCGGCAGATCATCAAGAAACTCAAGGCATATGCAGGAGCCGAACATCCGCACGAAGCGCAAAAACCTACGATAATGACCATGGTTAAGGAGTAAGAAGAATGGCTGTTCAGTATTACGAAGGTATTGGGAGGCGCAAAGAAAGCACCGCACGTGTGAGATTGATGAATGGGGCGGGTGCTTTTATAGTCAATAAAAAACCTGCCGAAGCGTATTTTACTCGATTAGGTGATCTCGAGACTATACTTGCTCCATTGGAAGCAGCAGGTGAAAACCGTTCAGTCATGGATATCACCGTTCTGGTGAAGGGTGGCGGTGTGACTGGCCAGACGGATGCCGTTCAGCTGGGCGTAGCGCGCGCGCTGCTCAAAATGAATCCTGATTTGCGCCCAACCATGCGCAAAGGTGGCTTTCTGACCCGTGACCCGCGCGTCAAGGAACGTAAAAAACCCGGTTTGAAGCGCGCCCGAAAAGCGCCTACCTATACAAAGCGCTAGTATATTCGACCAGAACCTCAAAACCAGGCGTGATGTGTTGTGCATGAGGCGGATTCGCAGGAGTTGCGCTGAGCACAGCACATCGCGTTTTTATTTACACAATCACGCAGGAATAACGCGATGAACACACCAGGTGTGACAATATTGGGGCTTGGACCGGGCGATCCCCGGCTGCTCACTTTAGAGGCCTGGTCTGTTTTGATGGAAAGCGATGAGATCTATTTACGGACTAGCCAGCATCCGGTAGTACCAACACTGCCTGCTCATCTCCAGGTCCATTCTTTTGATGATCTGCACGAGCAGGCCGAGACTTCTGGAGATGTATATGAATCGATCGTCTCCCGGCTGCTTGAGCTGGCACACCGCCCGGGAGGGGTTTTGTATGGAGTTCCAGGTCATCCATTTGTTGCGGAAGCCACGGGCGCGGAGATAGCTGTGCGTGCCAGCAAGGAAGGTCTGCCCGTCCGGGTAATTGCAGGCCTCAGCTTCATCGAGCCTGTCCTGGCGGCTCTGAAGATCCACCCGCTGCCTCAAATTACTATCGTCGACGCGATCGAATTAGGCCGGCTGCACGTTCCGCCGTTTCCTCCCAATATACCTGCATTGATCGCTCAAATAGATTCGAAGTTACTGGCCTCCGATGTCAGGCTGGTTTTGAATTCCGTCTATCCGGACGAACACCTCGTGATCCTGGTGCACGCGGCTGGGACTCCGCAAGAAAAAATTGAAGAAATCAGCCTCCTTGAAATCGACCGCAGCAAGCATGTTGGACTGCAGACTGTTTTATATGTCCCGCCGATGGGAAACGGTAAAGCATTTGAAGCTTTCCAGGAAGTGGTTGCCCACTTACGCGCCCCCGACGGGTGCCCGTGGGACCTGGAGCAGACCCACCAGTCACTCCGGTCGAGCCTCTTAGAAGAGACCTACGAAGTATTATCGGCGATCGATGCGGGGGTTACAGTTGGATTGGAAGAAGAGCTGGGTGATTTGCTCCTGTTGATCCTGATGCTGGCTCAAATAGGGGCGGATGCTGGTGAATTCACGGTGAATGATGTATTGGAGGGCATAAACACCAAGATCGTTCGGCGCCATCCGCATGTCTTCGGGGAGGTCGAAATCAGCGGCCCCCAGGAGGTTTTGAAGAACTGGGAGCGCCTGAAGGCCGAGGAACGAGTGGCGGATGGTAAGCACGAAGCTGGTGCTTTGGACAGTGTCTCTTTAATTCTCCCTGCCCTGGTGCAGGCGGAAGAATTTCAAAGCCGGGCGGCAAGGGTGGGTTTCGACTGGCCGGACATCCAGGGAGTGCTGGATAAGCTGGAAGAAGAAATACTGGAAGTAAAACAGGCTCAAGATCAGAAAGAGCGCTCTGCTGAGATCGGCGATCTCTTATTTGCAGTGGTCAACCTGGCGCGCTGGCAGCAGGTCGATCCGGAGAGCGCGCTGCGCGAAGCCAACGCACGCTTTCGGAAGCGCTTCGCTTTTATCGAAGCAGGTGCGCGGGAGAGCGGAAGACAGATCACACAGCTTTCCTTGGACGAGATGGAAGTTTTATGGCAGAGTGCTAAGAGAAATGAGAAATTGTAGAATTTATTTGCTGGCAAATTTGCCCGGATGACTGTAAGCGACTGATCTCCCAAGCTAACAATAGAAATTTCAAATACCCATCATTTACGTAAGTGGTAGGGCACATCGATGATCACCCGCTGGAAACCAAGGTCTCGGCGCCGGTAAAGCAGGGCGGTTTTGATCAGCCAGCTGGACTGGTTGTGCAGCAGGCTGTGCCACCATTTGGCAGGAATGAATTCCGGCAGGACAACTACCGCCAGCTGGCCGTCGTTGTGAAATGCGTCATTTTCATCCAGATAATCTATCAGCGGGCCGACAATAGAACGATAAGGAGAAGGTCGAACGACCAACGGGATATCCGGGAACCAGCGCTGCCACTCCGATAAGATTTTTTTGCCGTTGCCTGGTTCCAGCTCGATGTAGAGTCCAGTGACGTCTTTGGTGATGGATCTGGCGAAATCTACGGCATCGACCATGCCGCGGTGCACGCCGGAGACCGGGATCACCACCCGTGGAGGTGGGAATGGCTTTAAAGAAGGCGGCAAACCTCGCAGGGAAAGCTGGCTGCCGACCAGCTCATAATGGCTCTTAATGCGGATGAATACGACAACAATTATTGGAAGGATTATCAGGATAATCCAGGCACCTTCCATGAATTTACTGAATCCAACAATTCCCAATGTAATTGCAGTCGCGACCGCTCCGACTCCATTCGCGAAAGCTTTTACCTGCCATCCTTGCTGCCGGATGCGGAACCAGTGGACCACCATTCCAGCCTGAGAAAGGGTAAACGCCAGGAAGACGCCAATCGCAAATAGAGGAATTAAAGAGTGACTGTCACCTTCAAACAGCAGGATCATCACGCCTGTAGCCAGGGATAAAATGAAGATGCCATTGTTATAAACCAGCCGGTCACCGACCTGGTTTAACTGACGGGGCAGAAATCCATCGCTGCCCAAAATCGCTGCCAGGCGTGGGAATCCAGCGAAACTGGAGTTTGCAGCCACCGCCAGAATCAACAAGGTCGAAATCTGAATCAAAATATAAGCTGGATTGGTGCCAAGTAGATGCCTTGCCAAAGCGGATAGTATGGTCTCTTGCTCTCCAGCGATAATCCCGAATCCCTGAGTAAGAAAGATCGATCCAAGAAATAAGAAGCTCATAAGAATTGCCATGACAATCATCGTCTGGCTGGCATTTTTGATGACTGGTGGTTTAAAAGAAGGAACGCTATTGCTGATGACTTCGATGCCAGTCAAAGCCGTACAGCCGGTTGCAAAGGCGTGCAGAATCAAAATTGTTGTAAGTGGTTTGATCGAGTCTGGCGCGACGATCTCCAGAGGGACCGGTCCTTCGATGACCAGGCGGATGCAGCCATAAATCAGCATCGATAAATAGGTAAACAGAAACAGGTAAATGGGAAAGGACATTAAAGTCCCTGTCTCTCGCAAACCCCGCATATTTGCGATTGCGATAAAAAACAGCAAGAACAGGGCGATTGGTATTCTATACTCCCATAACGGAGGGAAGGCTGATGCGATGGCCTCCACTCCGGCAGTCAGGCTGACAGCAGCGGTCAGCAGGTAGTCGATCAGTAAAGCCGATGCAGCTACCAGCCCCGGAATTTTCCCGAGGTTTTCACGCGCCACCACATACGAGCCACCCCCGGATGGATAGGCTTGAATGGTCTGCAGGTACGACACTGTTACGATGAGCAGCAGGCCGACGATTGCCATTCCGATTGGGAAGGCCAGCTGTAATCCTGCCGCCCCAGCAATGACCAGGCCGAGGTAAATTTCCTGGTTGGCATAGGCGATGGAAGATAGGGCATCCGGCGAGAAAGCCGCCAGGGCTCGAATTTTATTCAGCTTATTTTCTGATGCCAGATCGGTTGTGAGTGGAGAGCCGATGATCAGGTGCTTAGCTCTATCGATCATATGATGTGAAATCCTAAGTTGGGATTCCGATTATTATGAAACGAATTAAATCGCTTTCAGGTCGTCCTTCTTTTGAGACTGACCATAAGCGATGGCATAACTAATAAAAAAAACGGTGTAGAGGAGTACCGCCATCCAACCAGCGGCCGTCTGCCAGACGGACTGCTGCTGGGTTACAGCCACGATTGCAGAGAGCAGGTTTGCGAGCATTAAAGCAGAGAGGATCCCCCGCCTGGAATTCGGAGCCATGTCATCCACAAAACCTCTTACGGCCAAAAGCAGCAAACCGAGTCCGAGCAGGGCAACACCGTACATGCGTACGAAGGCAGCTACCTGCCAGTAGGCGAGGGGGCTGTCAAGCGCGTCTGGTACTGCAAAAAATGCCATCATCAAAGGTGCATACAGAGTGAAGGCGATTCCCAGGGCAATGCAAGTTACTGCCTGGATCATTATTAGAATTGATAACTTCATATCCCAAACCTCTTATAATCTCCGGATTTTAAGCACGCTGAATTTACTCAATTTGATTTTTTTATTTCGCTGCCAGCCAGCGCGTGTAAATTGCAGTGGAAAGCATCCGTCCGGCGCTGCGTTCAACCAGCACCAGCTCGCCGGTTTCCAATGTGCCGACCATGTCCGCCAGCATGTCCTGGAGGAGATAGTAAACGCTCAAACAAGAGGCTCGTATGGCGTAGGCGGTTAAAACCAGGAATAAGGGCTGGGGGCTGAAAAGGCGGCGGCAGCCGTCAAGGAGGCTTGTGAGTGATTCGAAGAACTCCCACACCTGCCCCTGAGGGCCGCGGCCGAATTTAGGTGGATCCAGGATGAATCCATCATACACATTTCCTCTCCTCAGCTCGCGTTGGACGAATTTGAAGGCATCATCCACCAGCCAACGGATGGATCCTGTGGTTAAGTTTGTTAATTCCTGGTTGTGTTGGCCCGTGTTTATGGATTTCTTAGAAGCATCGACATGGGTGACATTTGCACCAGCTCGGGCTGCAGCAAGGGAGGCCAGCCCGGTATAACCGAACAGGTTCAGGACCTTTACCGGCCGCTTCACCGAACGCACGCTGTTTTCGATCCAATCCCAGTGATTAGCCTGCTCGGGAAAGAGTCCCATGTGGCGAGAGCCGCTGGTAGATGCCAGGAATTTCAGACCCTTATAATCCATCTCCCACTCAGGCGGCATCGGGCGTAAAAATTCCCAGACGCCACCGCTCTCCCCACCGGTGGGATGGAAAACTGCATGGGCCTGCTTCCATTGGCTGGAGGGGAGTGCGGGTTTCCATAAAGCCTGGGCCTCCGGCCGGGATAAAATATATGGCCCGAAGCGCTCCAGCTTCTTTCCACCTCCACTGTCTAAAAGCTCGTATGCCTGCCAGTCTGGCGATGTCAGCAGCACGATATTTGGTGGATTGCCCATTATTTATGAAGCTAATCTGTCTCGTTTAGATTGAGCTCCAGATTCATAAAGGCTTAAACCTGGCTGTGAAATGACGCAGCAGCTCGGGGGCATACTCGAAAGCGTACCCACGTATCTTTGAGATGCGCCCGGCAATTCTGGCAACCACCTCAACCACATAATCCATGTGACTCTGGGTGTAAACCCTGCGAGGGATCGCCAACCGCACCAGCTCGAGATCAGGGTAGACCATTTTTCCGCTGATCGGATCCGGGTAAGATAGCGATACCGAACCGAGCTCGATGGCGCGGATGCCTCCTTCCCGGTAAATTTCAACGGATAACGCCTGGCCTGGAAACTCCCCGGTAGGAATATGGGGCAGGAATTTTCCAGCATTCAGGTAAACAGCATGCCCGCCTGGGGGTTCAATAACCGGGATACCGCATTCCAGCAGGCTGTTTGCCAGGTAAGAGGTCTGGCTGAGGCGGTAAGCCAGGTATTCTTCGTCCAGCCCCTCCCACAGTCCCACCGCGATCGCATCCAGGTCGCGGCCGGCCAGGCCGCCGTAGGTGGGAAATCCCTCGCGCAAAATCAGCTCGTTGCAGGCTTTTCGGAAAAGGTTTTCATCATTCATCGCCAGGAATCCACCGATGTTGACGATAGCGTCTTTCTTGGCGCTCATTGTGGCGCCGTCGGCGAGCGAAAAGATTTGGCGGGCAATTTCTAAGGGTGTCTGGTTCTCAAAGCCGGGTTCGCGCTGCTTGATAAAAAAGGCGTTTTCCGCATAGCGGCAGGCATCGATGAAGAATGGGATGCCATGTTCTTTATACAACGCAGACACCGCCTTTAAATTCTCCATCGATACCGGCTGTCCACCGCCGGCGTTGTTGGTGATGGTTATCATGCCGAGCGGGACGTTCTCTTTACCAACCCGGTCGATAAAATTCCTCAATTTTTCGATATCCATGTTCCCTTTGAACGGATGGCGGTTGCTGGGATCCCTGGCCTCATCGATCACCAGGTTGGTGGGCTTCCCGCCGCGCGCCAGGATGTTCGCCTGCGTGGTATCAAAATGCATATTAGATGGTACGTACTGTCCTGTTTTCACCAGCATGGCACACAGGATGTTTTCAGCTGCACGGCCCTGGTGCGTGGGGACGAAATGGTCGAAGCCAAAAATCTCGGTGATAGCCTTTGAAAAGCGTTGAAATGACCTGGCACCCGCGTAGGATTCATCGCCGCGCATGATGGCTGCCCACTGGTCCTGGCTCATCGCTCCAGTACCCGAATCGGTCAGCAGATCGATATAGACTTCTTCAGCTTGCAGTCCGAACAGGTTGTATCCGGCTCTATCTAAAGCTTTTTCCCGGGTTGCTCGATCTATTAAATGTATAGGTTCCACCATTTTGATGCGATATGGTTCGGGTGGATGCTTGACCATATATCTGCCTCCGTGTTTTGCTCGCTTTTTATTTGTATGGCTTTGGTTTCTTGAGGATGCTATTGAGTGTAGCATGGTTTGGAAATAAATCCAAGACCCTCGTTCTAGTATAATACCCGGATGAAGTCGATAAAAACCAGGTGGGTGGTTGGATTGGTTATCGCATTAATATCCATTTCAATGCTGGTGTGGGGATTCTGGCCGCTGTCAATGGAGAGCCGCATTATTCAAATTTCGTCTGCTGAAATGCAACCCCTGCATCCTGAAGAATATGCCGAGGAAGCAGTGGGATTTCCTGAACCACGCACTTTGGTGACCGAATGGCCATCAATCGTCCGTGTTGGTGATTCTGCCCCTATCCGCATGTTTATCAGGCTAGCTGAACCGGGTATTCCCGGTTCAGCTATCGATCAGAAAACCGACCAGGTTCCTGCCGATGTGATTACAGGACAGAATCCCGCTGAAGCATACCAAACAGTCGCCCAGGCGCGGCTTGAGCTGGACAAAATGGAATACCGCCCGACCGGTGTAATCAGCGAAGCCCTGCTTCCCGGGAAATCCGCTCGTTTTTCCTGGAGCGTGCGTTCCTTTGATGGCGGTTTTTATCCGGGAACGATCTGGCTTCACGTGCAATTTATTCCGCGCAATGGTGGTGAAGAGCTGCGCAAGGTGATTTCTGCTCAGACCTTCGAAATCCGGGCAGATAGATTCCTGGGACTCTCTGGAAATTCTGCACGTATTCTGGGTGCCATCGGCCTGGTGCTGGGTGCGATGGTCGGATTCGACATCTTTTCACTGACCCCGCGGTTATTCTCAGAAAAGACAAATCCAGCAGCTCCTCTAAATTGAGTGCAAGATGATAGAAATCGAATCGTTTGTTTTAGGACCGGTTGCAACCAATGCCTACCTGGTCGCCGATCAGGAAACGAGAGAAGCTGCAGTCGTCGATCCTGCCTGGGATGGCCCGTTTATCATTGAAGCGGCAGAGACGAAAGGCTGGAAAATCACCCAAATCTGGCTCACCCACGCTCATTTTGACCATATCGGTGGGGTAGCTGACCTGCTCAAATTGGTAAATCCCCAACCCAGCCTGGCGCTCCATACGGATGACCTGCCTCTCTATCACCTGCAGGGAGGGGCTGGTTTCTTCGGCTTGCATATCGAACAGGGACCCGATCCGACCCGGGTATTAGAGCATAAACAACAGCTTCAGTTGGGAGAAATTATCTTCGAAGTGAGGCACACACCAGGACACACGCCAGGACATGTGATCTTTTCGAGCCCGGCTGAGAAGATCGCCTTCTGCGGAGACGTGATATTCCAGGGTAGCATTGGACGGACGGACCTGCCTGGAGGGAGCTTCCCGCAGCTTTTGAGAAGCATCGAGACTCAAATCCTGTCGCTTCCTGATGAGACGCGGCTTTTAAGCGGTCATGGGCCGGAGACGACGGTCGGAAAGGAACGCCTGACCAATCCTTTTCTGCGTTGACCTGGTGCGCTGCCTGAGTCTATTTGGCGTAATCGACGGCCCGGGTCTCGCGAATAACCGTTACTTTGATCTGTCCCGGGTACTGCATGGTTTCCTCGATCTTCTTGGCAACATCGCGAGCCATTCGAATCGCGTCTAAATCGTCGATATCTTCAGGGCGGACGAAGATGCGGATTTCACGTCCAGCCTGGAGCGCGTAGCTCTGCGTGACGCCTTTGCTGGAATTGGCTATATCTTCCAGCGCTCTGACGCGTTTTATATACTGGTCCAGGCTTTCCCGGCGTGCTCCAGGCCTGGCACCGGAAATGGCATCTGCGGCTTCGACAATTGCAGCTTCAACCGATTCCTGTTCTACTTCATGGTGGTGAGAGGCGATAGCATTGACGACTTTTGCCGATACCCCATAGCGTTTGGCGATTTCCGCGCCGAGCTGGGCGTGCGTCCCTTCCATCGTATGGTCAACCGCTTTGCCCAGGTCGTGTAACAGGGCTGCCAGCCGGGTGGTCTCCACGTCGGCATCTAATTCGGCAGCGATGACTGTGGCAATTTTCGCGGTTTCGACAGCGTGTGCGAGCTGGTTCTGACCATAGGAAGTACGGTATTTTAATCGGCCTAATGTTTTGATGATTTCGGGGTGCAGGGCTGGAATGCCTGCTTCGTATACGGCCTGCTCCCCTGCTTCAATCATAGTTCGCTCAACTTCTTTTCGTTCTGTCTTGAGCACCTTCTCGATATGTGCGGGATGGATACGCCCGTCCTGGATCAGCTTGGCGAGGGAACGCCGGGCAATTTCCCGGCGGACTGGATCGAAACACGAGATCGTTACCGCCTCGGGTGTATCGTCAACAATCACATCGACTCCGGCAGCCTGCTCAAAAGCGTGAATATTCCTGCCGTTCCGACCGATGATGCGGCCTTTCATCTCATCGGATGGAATCTCGACAACTGAGGTGGTGACTTCCACCACATGATCCGAAGCAACCCGTTGAATGGCGTTGGTTATCAGCTTGCGGGCTTTTTCATCACCGGTTTCCCGGGCTTCAAATTCAATCTGGCGGATGATGCGCGCCATGTCTGCCCGGGCTTCTTTCTCGACATTCGCCAAAAGGATGTCTCTGGCATCGGCAACCGTGAGCTGAGAGATTCGCTGCAGCTCTTGCATTTCATCGGTATATATTTTTTCAATATCGTTTGCTCGCTTGTCGACGAAACTCTGCCGTTTGTTTACAGCCTGGTCGCGCTTTTCCAACCGGTCGAGGCGCAGGTCCAATTCTTCGCGCCTCTTTTGCATGCGGTCTTCTTCTTTGTTTATCTCAGTGCGCCGCCGGTCATTCTCGATTTCGGCTTTCTTCAGCACATCGAGGGCCTCATCGCGCGCTTGAATTTCAATCTCTCGCGCTTTCTCTTTTGCCTCATCAAGAATTTGTTCAGCCAGCTCCTTTTTGATGCGCTGTTCTCGCTCGATACGCATCTGCTTGTAAAAATAGCCGATCAACAAACCCAGGATAAGCGCAATGGGCAGTAATAAAAAGATAATCCATGTTGTCAATTCCATTGCATAACCTCATGTTTGGGGGGTGGATTCTGTCTCATGTATCTCGTTCCAAATGCGGTTGGTTACATCCCTAATCGTGTCATACTGAAAACCACGCTGGTTCAGGTAGCGTGCGAGTTTTATTCGAAATTCACTCCATTCAAAATCCTGGTATTTCCTGACTTGCCTGACAGCTGCCTGGTAGGCAAGCTGTTCATCTTCAACTTCTGCCAGCGAATCCTGGATGATCTCCTGATCCACTCCGTGTTGACGGAGCTCAAACTCCAAGGCGCGCCGGCTGCGAGGCTTAAGCGCACTGCGGTTCTCGATCCATTCGATCGTAAATCGGCGGTCATCCAGCATTTGATTTCGTTTCAGTCTCTCGATTACCTCCTCCACATCATCTGGAGAAATAGATTTCTTCAAGAGACGTAAGCGAATCTCTGACTCAGTCCGAGGCCGGAATTTCAATAAATGCAGTGCGCGTTGAAACGCCACTTCACTGGCGTCGGCAGTCTTCAGCTCCGCGATTCTTTCGTCGCTGATCTCCTGCCCGGTATGCAGCCAGCCTGCGACAAGACGGTCAAGTCCAAAAGCAAATTCACCGTCCAGAAAAACATTGATCCTCTGGCGGTTCTTTTTTTGAAGAGTCAGGGCAGTGATCTTATGCAGCATCCTTAATAAATATTAAATTAACACGACCATGATCCTGCCTCAACGGATCACGGCCGCGTGGTTTGTACGATCTCAGATTAAGATAGTCGCCTGTGTTTCAGGTAAGCACGTCAACAAATTGAGTCGACGAACTGACTCGCATTTTTACAACGTGCCCGCAGTCTATCTCTATGCCAGGAGGTGGGCTCATCATGATCGGTTTTTTTCTTTCTCGTTTTCCGATTTCAGCTAGTTGACAATCTAACCATCTGAAAGCACACCATTCCGAATCTTTGCTGAGATCTATTACTCACTAAAGCAGTATTCTCTTACAAATACTGCCCCATCACGCTTTGGCCGCATCATAAAAAAAAAGATAAATATTGGCGCGGCAGAATCGATCCCGGAGAAATGACTTTCCTTCAATCTCTGAAATTAGCGGATTGGTGGAAAAGCAACTCTCCTACCTAATTGTACTTCTCTTCCCTCGCTGCTACAGTTTTTAATCTCTACAGGCATTAAGATTGAGGGTCTCAGAATAGCAGCCAGCGAATGCCTTGTTCGAGTTCTCTAGCCATGTCCGGCTGGCTTTCGAGGCACAGGATTGCCTCCCTGTTGCCGATTCCGAGCGGCGAGCCTCCGTAACAATAGCCATTGCTGCCATTTTCGACCAGAGATAGCCGGACTCAAAGGTCGAAAAATTCGCCGGATCTTATTATTCCGCTACTGTACATTATATCAAGGTCTGCGAATTGCTGGCAAGGATGGAAAGAGTTCTTGATTATTTGCGCCTTGACGCGCCTGCCAATATTTTTTCCTGATTTCCGCAGAATGTTTATCGACGACAGCCGTAAGCGGATGGAAGCGTGTAATTTGAGCGCCAATCGATAAGTGTGAAAGGCGAGCGAGTGGTAAATGGCCTGGTTGCGGGGTAGGGTAAGGCAGGTGAAGATGACTGCCGTTTGGTTCCTTCTGATGGAGTGCGAAATTAAGCGCAGCGTTTTGGAGATTCGCAGTTCCGGATCTTCGCGGTCATGCCGGCTTTGATCCGGATTGCTGCAGGTAAATGGAACCAGCGAGCTGATTGAATCCAGGACGATCACACTCAAGGCACCTGACTTTGCCAGAATTGAAAGTGAATCAAGAGCTGCTGCGGTATTGAAAGTGTTACACACTACCAACCGGTTGATATCGACACCGCACCGGATTGCATAGCGCGGATCCCAGGTTTGATCGGCATCAATAAGTGCGCATACGCCATCCAATTTCTGCGATTCAGCCATAATATGCTGGCATAAAGTCGTTTTTCCACTGGACTGTGGACCTGAAATTTCAACCAGCAGTCCGCCTGGAATGCCACCTATTCCCAGGGCGGCATCTAATTTTATCGAGCCTGTCGGGATGATTCTGGGATTGGCGATGGAGGGTAGAGAAGATAGAGAGTCCTCGAAAGAGGAGGTCATTTCGTTTGATAATTAATCGGTCGTGGTGAGCGGGTAGGATTTTTCGAAGGAGGGCACCCAACCTTCTGGTTCGTAAGCACCCGTTGACCTTTCCTGGGTATACCTTCCACTGAACTCCCGGCGTTGTATTCGAATCAAAGCGTCGAATAACGCGTCTATATCCTCGAGGGTATTATATAGGCCAAATGAGGCGCGCACCATTCCAGGCATGTGGGATTTATCGCCTGCCAGCATGGTATCTCGTACGTCATCTGCTTCCTGCGGCGTGAGTCCTAACAGGTGCAGAATATAAGGATGTGCGCAAAAACACCCACTGCGCACACCAATCCCAAACTCGTATCCCAATACAGCTGCAACCAGGAAATGGGAAATACCTTCCAGCTCGAAAGGAATGACACCCAACCGGTCGTGAGCCCGGTCGGGATCGGCATCTCCATAAATGCGAATCCCGGATATTTTTGCCAGTTTTCTCAAGGCGTAGGCAGTCAGCTGTGCTTCATGTTCGGCGACCTGATCCATCCCGATTGAATCCAGCTGCTGGATCGCCGCTGCGAAAGCAATTGCTCCAAGGGTGTTCGGGCTGCCAGCTTCATCACGGTCCGGAGGCTCTGCCCACACCACATCCTG
>Ga0154795_1030_pt1 | contig 30068 bp, 27 predicted proteins | sample Rifle2008BG16ft_FD_105803 | JGI IMG/M metagenome (GOLD analysis project Ga0154795, IMG submission 105803) | Chloroflexi bacterium RBG_16_54_18 | reverse complement strand
TGGCTTTGAAAACAGAGTTGGAGAAATCGAAATTCCTTGTGTATCAAGATAATCCGGCCAGCGGAACCGGCCTTCAAGATGAGATATTCAAGCGGTTTTACTGGTGGGAACCGGAGTGCATCGCTGATCTCGAGCAAAAATTCGGTTTGAAAATTGAGAAAAAGAGCTTCAAAGAATTAGCTGAAAAAGCCAGGGAAATATCGGATGACCTGGCCATGAAAGTATGGGACGAACGCAGAGGCAGAATTCCGGTCAGCCAGATCACAAATCGGCAGATTTTAAGCGCAGTCAAACAATATATCCAGGTGAGTAAAGACCTGGATGCAGATCCATCGATTAAAGCTGCTGGGATGAACTGCCTGAACGAATCGATGTTCTCCGAGACCACCCCCTGCCTGGCCTGGAACATGCTGTACGAAGACCGGAAATTGGTTTGGGGCTGTGAAGCCGACCTGGTTTCTATGCTTACTAAGGTGCTGATCGCAGAGACAATCCAGGTCCCGTTCATGATGACCAACCTGTATCCATTCCTGATGGGACAGGCAGCGCTGAAACACGAGCATATTCCTGAATTCCCAGAAGTGCCTGGCGATCCCAAGGATTACATCCTGGCAGCCCACTGCGGCTACCTGGGCGTGGTTCCGCAGTCCTTCTCGACCGAATGGGTGCTGCGCGACAAGGTCCTGGCAATCGTCGATGATAACGCCACGGCGATTGATGCGCGGCTGCCCGAAGGTCCGGTGACCCTGGTGAAGCTGGTGCCTCCTTTCGACCGCTGGAGCCTGATTGAAGGCGAGCTTCCCAAATATGTCCAGTACCCGGGCTCGCATTGCCTGAACGGTGCGGTATTAAAAGTATCCAACGGACCAAAAATGGTGGACAAGATGGTTTCACACCACCAAATCATAACAACCGGGCACAATCAGAACGCCCTCGAGATGGTGGCATTAGTGTTTGATTTGGAGAGTGTGACGGTTTAGTATTTCCAACAGAACCTGCTTGGCTTTGGAATTATTGGTCGTCCAACGAAAATGAAAATAGCATTCAGTCGAGAGCCCAGTACGAGAAAAATCCGGACTTTCCTTTCACCAGAGCAGCCTCTCTGGCTGATTCAGGCTGACGACCTGCCAAATCGCATTTGCATTACTCCGGCAGAAAAAGAGCTGATCGACCTGATCCGGAAATTTGGCGGATTTTCCAAAGGCGACCTTGTCTCCTATACAGATCACTCCCGTACCAAAATAACCAGCAGCGTCAATTCCCTGATCAACAAGAAAATCATCATTGAAAATCAAGGCTCAGAATATTCCGGCGGGCGTCGTTCGAAAACATTCAGCCTGAACGGTAGCCTGGGCTGCGTCGCAGGTGTCGACATCGGTGCCACGGGTATCGACCTGGCAGTTGCGGATTTATCACAAAGGACCTTAGTACGAGCCAGCGAAGATGTCCCGGTGCGTGAGGGACCGGTAAAGATCCTCAGGAAGGCTTGTGATATTTTGGAGAACCTTCTGCATGAAACAGTTTATGATCCAGAGAAAATTCTTGGAATTGGGATTGGGATACCCGGGCCTGTTGATTTTATTAATGGTACTGTTGTCTCACCTCCCATCATGCCCGGCTGGGACCGCTACCCGATCATCCAGACCGTGCAGAAGCATTTTCCCGCTGCCAATGTCGTGATCGATAATGATGTCAACGTGATGGCCCTGGGAGAAATTAACCAGGGAGTGGGAAAAGGCGTTAATAATCTGATCTTTGTAAAGATCGGCATCGGGATAGGTGCGGGCATCATCTGTCAAGGCAAGATATATCGCGGCGCAAATGGTTGTGCTGGGGACATCGGGCACATAAGCATCAACAATAATGGTCCACTGTGCCACTGCGGTAATAATGGCTGCCTCGAAGCCCTGGCAGGTGGCCCAGCAATCGTTGAACGCTCACTCACGGCAGCAAAATCCGGAAAAAGCGCCATTCTGCAAAAATACTTCGAGAAAAATGGCGGAAAGCTGACAGCAGAAGACGTTGGAGATGCGGCGCGTGAAGGCGACCCCGCATCCATCGAAATTATCCGGGAATGCGGGCAGATGGTCGGTAATGTGCTTGCCAGCCTGGTGAATTTTTACAATCCAGATATGATTGTGATCGGCGGTGGGGTTAGCAATCTTGGAAACCTGTTACTTTCCTCCATCCGGCAGGCTGTTTTGAGCCGGTCTCTACCACTGGCGACCCGCAACCTGGATATCGTATTTTCAGGCATCGGGGAAGATGCAGGGGTGATTGGAGCTGCACAGCTGGCAATGGATTATGTATTCACTGTCGAACAAAGCATCAGCTCCGGAGAAAGATTCAAGGTTGAGGAGCGATAAATGAAGTTTGGCGTCAATACATTCGTGTGGGTCTCACCGTGCACTACTGCAGCAGTTATGGACCTGGCTCCCAAGGTGAAAGAGCTGGGTTTTGACATTTTTGAGATTTCCTGTGAGAATCCAGTACTGATCGATGTCGACGAGGTCAAATCAGAGCTTGAGCGCAACTCCCTGCAGCCTATCGTATGCGGCGCGTTTGGTCCCGACCGTAATATCTGCAGCCGTGATCCTGAAATCGTTGAGAATGCGAAGGCTTATATTCACTGGCTGGTGGATGCAGCTTACAGACTCGGATCACCAGTTGTCTGCGGTCCGATGTATTCTGCTGTCGGTAAAGAGCACCTGGAAGATGCGGAGGAGCGAAAAGCGGAATGGGACAGGGCTGTCAGCGGAATCCGTGAAATGGCACAGTACGCCGAAACGAAACAAGTGAAGTTAGCGCTTGAGCCCTTGAACCGCTTCGAGACGGATATGATCAACGTAGTCGAGCAAGGGCTTGAATTCACCCAGCAAACCGGGATGGAGAATGTGGGCTTTCACCTGGATACCTTCCACATGCACCTGGAAGAGAAAAACAGTGGCGATGCCATCCGGATGGCAAACCAAAAAATATACCATTTCCACGCCTGTGAGAACGACCGGGGTGTTCCAGGCAGCGGGCAGGTACATTGGGATGAGGTCGCGCAAGGATTGAAAGACGTGAAATACAATGGTCCGATTGTGATCGAATCCTTTACTTCTCAGGTAAAAGAAATTGCGCGCGCAGTCTGTATCTGGCGCGAAATTGCGCCCAGCCAGGACGCAATCGCAGACCAGGGTTTGAAATTCCTGAAGACTCTGTTGGCGTGATGATCACCCGGAGCAGATGAGGTCAGCATGATCGAAGCAGATGAAAAAAACACCGCAGAAAATACCTTAGTCACTGAGCCGTTGATGGAAGTCCGCAATATTTCCAAGCGCTTCCCAGGTGTAGTGGCGCTGGATGATGTCTCCCTCCAGTTTTTCCCGGGAGAAGTGCATGCAATCGTGGGTGAAAACGGCGCCGGTAAATCTACCTTGATGAAGATCGTCTCGGGTGCCTATACCCCTGATGCTGGAGAGATTTACCTGTCTGGAAATAAAGTCTCCTTCGCGCACCCGGTTGAGGCTCAGCAAAAGGGAATCAGCATCATCTACCAGGAATTCAACCTGCTCCCCGAGCGAACTGTCGCACATAATATATTTCTTGGACGGGAATCTGCAAGATTTGGAACCCTCGATGTCCGGAGAATGAACAGGGAAGCAGTGAAGGTCTTGAAAGACCTGGGTGTAGAAAAAATGATTTCACCGACCTCGCTGGTCAGCAGCCTTTCAGTAGCCGAACAGCAGCTCCTGGAAATTGCGAAAGCAATTTCCTTCAAGGCGAGAGTGTTGATCATGGATGAACCTACCGCAGCACTTACCTATACAGAGGTCGATCTGCTGGTAAATTTGATTGACAGGTTGAAACAAAAGGGGATGGCGATCATTTTTATTTCACATCGTCTGAAAGAGGTCTTTGACATTGCTGAAAAGATCACGGTATTGAAAGACGGAAAGCTCATCAAGACTGTAGTCAAAAAGGATGTTTCTCCTGCTGAATTAGTATTTTTAATGGTCGGTCGCGCACTTGATCATTACTTTCCTCCGTTGGGTTCCACCGAGGAATTTGGTGATGTGGTCTTGCGTGTCGAAAATGCTTCAAATCAAATTATAAAGGATATCAATTTTGAGCTTCGTAAAGGAGAAGTTCTGGGTGTAGCAGGGTTGCAGGGGTCTGGACGCACCGAGCTGGCCCAATCGCTTTTTGGCGTTATGCCTTTCAAATCAGGCAAAATGGAGCTTCACGGTAAAGCGATCGCGGTAAAGAATCCATCCAAGGCGATTAAAAACCGGATGGGCTTTGTCACCGAAGACCGGAAATCTGAAGGGCTTACCCCCAGGCAGCCCATTCGGGATAATATTTTATTAACCGTCCGCTCAGTTCGTTCTTTGTTAGGCCTGATCTTCAAAGATGGGGTTGGAAGTTCCCGCAAGCTGGTTCCCATGCTGGGACAACAGGTCGATATTCGGACTGACTCGTTTGATCGCGAGACCCAATTCCTGAGTGGTGGAAACCAGCAGAAAGTTGTGCTTGCCAAGTGGCTGGCTTCGGACGCGGATGTGTTCATTTTCGATGAACCTACCCGAGGCATCGACGTAGAATCGAAAGCAGGTATCCACGATATGATCCGGGCATTGACCAAAAAAGGTATCGCAGTCTTGATGATTTCTTCTGAATTGCCGGAAATTATAGGGATGAGCGACCGGGTGCTCGTCATGGCAGATCACAGGATAGCCGGAGAACTTCCTGCCAGGTCCAGTGAACAAGATATCATGCTGATGGCCACAGGCCATGCCAACGCGAAAAACGCAGAAAAGACTGTTAGGGTAGAAGAGGAGTGACATGACGACCATTACAGCAAGCGACAGCTGGTTCAAACGAACCGCACGTTCCATCCACATTCCTCCTGTCTATTTCTTCCTGATTGTTACCTTCCTGGTAAGCGGGTTGTTGGATCAATTCTACTCAGATGGACAGATCTTTTCTAATCCGGCGATCATGCTGAACATCATTGTCCGGTCGGTGGCATTGGGAATCGTGGCGGTCGGGCAAACCCTGGTAATCCTTGGCGCATCCATCGACCTGTCGGTAGCCTTTACGATCAGCATCACCGCAGTAATGTCCTCCTATCTCATGCAAGGAGAGACCGCCAGGGTTCCCATGGCGATCCTGGCAGTATTCGGAATCGGATTGCTGATCGGTCTGTCCAACGGTCTGACCATCACAAAACTAAAAGTCAATCCCTTTATTGCTACACTCGGTATGAGCTTGATTATAAAAGGAATTATCAATGCCACATTTTCGAACTACACTGGCAGCGTCCCAGAAAGTTTTGAATTCTTCGGCTACGGCACAATTGGTCCCATCCCCGTATCTATCTTTATTCTGCTGTTAGTTTACTTAGCAGGTTGGTTTTTACTCGCCCGGACTAAATTTGGAGCCCATCTTTACGGTGTTGGTGGAAATTCCGAAATTGCACGTCTGTCCGGTGTCAGAACTGACCGGGTCTTGATTGGCGCACATATCATCTGCAGTATGACCGCTGTTTTATCGGGATTTTTTCTGGTCAGCCTCATGCGCTCCGGGGCTCCCTGGGTTGGGCCAAATGGTTTATACGACCTGGAATCGATCGCCACAACCGTTATAGGTGGAACAGCACTCTCGGGAGGGAAGGGAGGGGTGTGGGGAACACTGGCCGGGGTTTTGATCTTCGGCATTCTCGATACTACTTTCAACCAGCTGGGGGTGAATCCGTATCTCAAAATGATCCTGCGCGGTGCGATCATTGTCCTGGCCGTAGCAAGCTACACGATACGCTCAAAGAAAGAAGCGGCATAAGGAGTGGATCGAATGACGACTACCACGGTTACTCCCCCTGGAGGAATCACCACCTCCCTCAACAACACCTGGGGTTGGATCAAGAAAATCCCGCCTGTTTACCCGGTTTTTTTTATCATTTTCATCGTGCTGGGCTTTCTCAATCCTGTTAAATATCAATCCATGAACGGGATCATGACTTTTCTCCGCACAGCTGCACCGCTGGCAGTGCTGGCTGTGGGTGAGATGTTTGTCCTGGCGAGCGGCGGTTTCGATCTTACGGTTGGAGCTATTGTTACTTTTGTCGTACTCGTGAGCTCCAAACTGCTGGCTAATGACCCGTCTAATGCACTCCCGGCAATTCTTATAATGCTGGGGATAGGTATTGTGATTGGTCTGTTGAATGGACTCATTGTCAGTTACCTGAAAGTTCCATCCTTCATAACTACGCTTGGTATGATGCTGCTTGTGCGCGGAAGTGCCCTGTACTATGTTGGTGGGGCTCCACAGGGTTATTTGACAGATAACTGGCGTGCTTTTGGCCGTAATTACTTCGAAAACGTCCCTGTGTTCGAAAGGGTTCCATACGCTCTGCTCATTTTGATCGGCCTCGCGATCCTATCTCACTTCCTGTTCAACCGGACCAATTATGGTAAACAAATCCTGGCGATTGGCGATAATGTCCGGGCCAGCCAGCTTTCAGGGGTCCGGGTCAGGTTGGTGCGCGTGCTGACCTTCATTTTTTGTGCACTAATGGCGATCATCGGCGGAATTCTGATCGGCGGTTATGGTGGAGTAAATGTCACGATTGGTGAAGGATTGGAGATGCAATCGATAGCCGCCTGTGTGGTGGGTGGGGTGCTGTTAGGCGGAGGCAAAGGTTCAGTGCCGAATGTAATTTTCGGCGCATTCACCCTGCAGGCGATCGTCAACCTTTTGAACATGCTTGGTTTGCCCAAACCCTACACCGATGTAGTCCAGGGTTTGATCATCATTGTTGCTGTCGCTTATGTTGGGCTTTCATCGCAGAAGAAACAGTAAATTATTAGTGAAAACTCGCGATGACCAACAGTCTGTTAGAATAACAAGCAAGTACAGCAGAAAAAAAGGAGGTGAGTGTCCAGAAAAATTTGATACACAGCAAGTGAAGTTTGGTTACTACATATTTAAGATAAAAAATATTTGGAGGAGATTTTCATATGAATAAGAGTATGTATTTAGCTCTCTCATTGTTGGTTGCTTTGAGTATGCTGTTAGCTGCCTGCCAGCCAGCAGCCACCCAAGCCCCGGCAGTCGAAGAACCTGCTGCCACCAAAGCCCCGGCCGCAGAAGAACCTGCAAAGACTGAAGCTCCAGCAGCGGAAGAACCCGCAGCCGAGGCTAATCCCGGTCTTCAAATGGAATCAGCAACTGTAGCACCTCAGTTCTGGAGTGAAGAAGAATACAATAAACAAGCGGAATTGATGACGAAGGCACCGTTGAATCCGGACGCCCCCATCTACCTTCAGTATCTTGAAGAAAGCGCAACAGACATCAGCCAGTATCCACAGTATGCCGCGTTTGCTGAAAAGGAAACACCCTACAATGTCTGCTTCTCCAACGCAGGCGTAAACAATCCCTGGCGCGTGGTCGGTTATCTCGACATCCGCGAGCAAGTCGAGCAGCTGCGCACCGAGGGTCTGGTGAAGAATTTCTATCACCTGGATGCCCAGGGTAACGATGCCAAGCAGATCGCTGATATCCAGGACATCATCAACACCCCTGGAAAATGCGACGTCCTGATCGTAGCTTCAAACACCAGCGAAGCACTGACCCCCATTGTTGAGAAAGCTTGTGAGGTCATGCCCGTGGTCCAGTTTGACCGCTATGCTCAGACTGACTGCCCGGTCGTCTCCGAACGCACCATCGGTGGTTATGCCTTCGGTATTTCCGGCGCCAACTTCATAGTTGACAATCTGCCCGAGGGCGGTAACGTACTCGCCTTCCGCATCCTCCCGGGTGTGGACGTACTCGAGCAGCGCTGGGGTGCAGCCCGCAAGATCTTCGAAGAGAACCCGCAGCTCAACGTTATCGGCGTGGAATTCGTAGGTTATGATTCCTTCAAAGCCAACACCGTAGTGAGCGATTACCTGGCAAAGTACGGCACCATTGACGCAGTATGGATGGACGCCGGCGGAACTGCTGTCACCATCCTGGAAGCCTTCAAAGATGCCGGCGCTCCCTACCCGAAGGTCATGGTCGGCGAAGACCAGCAGGATTACCTGGCTTACTGGAAAGCCAACGGCCTGACTGCCATTGCCCCCACCTTCCCCACCTACCAGTGGCGCACGGCTTTGCTGTCCGCAGTTATGTTCCTGCAGGGCGAGACAGTCCAGCACAACTGGTACCTTCCCCAGCCGGATGTCACAGCCGAGAACCTGGAACAGTATGAAAACCCCGAAATGCCCCCGCTGCACTACGCACTGTGCGGCTGCGAGGATATGACAAACTATCCAGCTTCCTGGGTGACACCCGACATCAACAAGTACGTAGATGTTATCGAATAATCCAAGCCAGACCTTGGATCCCTAAAGACGAACAAGATGGACCTTCGGGTTCATCAGGGATGCAAGATGGACCTTCGATAACAGCTAATCTATAGAGATGAGGCCCGCTCGGTTACCGGGCGGGCCTTACCTTACCCCGGGAAAAAATCCAAGAAAGGAGTTCAATATCAATGATTGAAATTGGCTTTCATACGGATGCCTTTAACAGCAGTTATTGGAACTTCGAGCAGTGCTTGCAATGGGCACAGAAGAACGATGTCCACTGGATTGAATGTGGGATGATCGACGGCGTGAGCTGGATCCATGGTCTTGGGTACCAGCCGCATGTCGCGATCTGGGAAGATCCGATGATGTGGCGAGATAAAGCTGCCATATACGGCGTGCGATTTTCACAGATCGATGCAGCTTTCCCCTTATCCTTACCCGAAGGCGCCAGCCTGGGCGTGGAATATGCCTTACGAACCATTCGTTGGGCTTATCTGGCTGGCTGCGATCACATCGATACCACCGACGACCGGTTTGCCCCCAAAGGTCTCACCCATGACCAGGCCTTAGAAATGATGAAAAGATCATACGGACAGATCTTGGAAGTAGCAGAACGATATAAAATGATTATCGATATCGAACCGCATGGTTTTTACACCACGAAACCCGAGTTCATGGAGAAAATGCTGGCCTTCGTAGACAGCTCGTACCTGCGGATGAACATGGATACCGGGAATACATTTATCGCCGGGCAAGACCCGGCAGCTTTTCTGAATAAATTCAAAAATAAAGTGAGCCATGTGCATATTAAAGACGTGAGTGACAGCCTGGCTGCTTCCCTGCGCGGCGAGCTGACCGGCATCGCAGTCAGCCAGTGTGCAATTGGTGAGGGGGTCAATGTTGAAAATATCAAGAAATGCTTTGATATCCTGGTTGACATTAAATATAACGGCGTGGTAAGCCTGGAATGTGAAGGACAGGGCGGACCGATGATCGAGAAGAGCCTGGCTTTCGTCCGCGAAATCGTGGCCGACGCCAATAAACGCATGGCATAAATTACGAAATTAGATCAGCTGGGTAGAGAAGGGATTATCAAATGAGTAAGATCTTTTTGGGTATCAATATGGAATTCGTCCGGCACCATGATAAGCCATTTGCCTGGGGTGTCGAAAAAGCTGCCGAGATTGGCTACCAATATATTGAACCGATGGTGCACCTGGGCCGTGAGCTGCTCAGTGAAGCGCGCTATTTTCACAGCGTGTCGATGTACGACGATCCACGTTGGGTGAAAGACCTGTGCGACAAACACAACGTAAAGTTATCAGGACTATCCTCGCATACGCCGCTCTGCAAACCGGAAATAAGCGTGGAATACCTTAAGCAGGCTATCCGCTGGGCATCCGATGCTGGCGCTCCGGTGGTAAACACAGACGAAGGTCCGAAGCCTGAGTGGACATCCAAAGAAATGGACTACACACTGATGACATATACACTTAAGGAAGCTTCCCTGGTCGCTGAACGTTACGGGATAAAGATCGGTTTGGAACCACACCAGCAGTACAGCCAATCCCTGAAAGGCCTGGACAGCATTTATGAGCTTGTGAAATCACCGGCGATCGGGATCAATTACGACACCGGGAACAGCTACCTGGCAGGCACGGATGATACCTATGAATGGCTGAATCATGTTGTCAGCCGACTTGTGCACCTGCATGCCAAGGATATCAGCTTCTCCCAGAGCAGTGAAGAACGCGGGAAAGTGACCGGCACTCCGGTTGGCTGTGCCTGCGGCGACGGCGTGGTCGATTGGAAGCGGGTGATCGACAGCGTCAAAAAGTGCCCGAATGACATCGTATTCAGCGTTGAATGCGGGAACGTGCCGGATGCGATACGCAGTTACGAGTATTTGAGTAAATTAATTTAACGAATTTAGTCTTATCGGAAAGGTTCTCGTAAATACTTGAAAGAGCCTTCCACCTAAACCGAATTGATGCAAAAAACCGCCTGGCCTGAAAGACAAGTGGTTATTTTATACCAGTGCCCCCAAGGGGACTCGAACCCCTGTTTTGGCCTTGAGAGGGCCGCGTCCTGGACCACTAGACGATGGGGGCGGGCATTGTACAAAGCGGAGCCTGAGCGTCGAAATTCTACCATGCTCAACTGAGACCGTCAACTTAATGGGTATGGAAGAAACGCCAGAGCCCTGAAGGTTTTCACTTCAGGGCTTATGGATACAAACTTCGATTGAAGCGAGCAAATGGTCAGGCTGGCTTCTGAGCTTCCGCTTCCTTGTGTTGTCGAACCAGCTCGCGTCGCAGGATTTTACCCACAGTGGTTTTGGGCAGCTCGTTGCGGAATTCCACGTGGGTTGGGATTTTGAATTTCGCCAGCTTATCGGCGCAGAATTCCTTGATTTCCTCTTCTGTCGCCGTCTCTCCCGATTTCAATACCAGCCAGGCTTTCACAGTTTCTCCCCGATATGGATCCGGTACTCCGGCTACACCGGCTTCAAGCACCTTCGGGTGTGTCACCAGGACTTCTTCTACCTCCCGTGGCCAAACCTGGTACCCGCCGGGTTTGATCAGCTCCTTCTTGCGGTCGACGATGTAGAAAAAGCCCTCCTCATCCATGCGGGCGATATCGCCGGTATACAGCCAGCCGTCGCGCAGTGTATTCGCAGTTTCAGTGGGCATGTTGTGGTAGCCTACCATCACCTGGGGGCCTTTAACCACCAGCTCGCCAATCTCTCCGGGCCCCAAGACTGTGACTTCATCATCCAGGCTGATGATACGGGCATCCACATCGGAAAGCGGTAACCCAATCGATCCAGGCGGGTTTTTTCCAAACAGCGGATTGCAGTGAGTGGCGGTCGGTGTTTCAGACATGCCAAAACCTTCCACTAACTTGCCGCCGGTTAGCCCCTCAAACTTCTCTTTGGTTTCAAGCATCAACGGGGCTGAACCCGAGATGCAGCCTTTGATCGTACTGAGATCGTATTTCTTGGCCTTGACATCCGGATGGTTATTAATCGCATTGTACATGGTTGGCACGCCGGGATAGATGGATGCCTTGTACTTTTGGATGCTTTCCAGTACATCCGCAATATCGCGTGGATTGGGAATCATTACCATCGAAGAAGCCGCGCGGACAGAAAAGCACATCCCAGCCACAAGTCCGTACACATGAAACAGGGGTATTGCCATCAGTGTGACTTCATTGCCGTCATTGCAGTTCGTCATCCAGTACCGGATCTGCAGAGTGTTGGCCACCAGGTTGCGGTGTACGGCAATAACACCTTTTGAGACCCCGGTAGTGCCTCCGCTGTATTGGAACAAGGCTACATCATCCGGGCCGATATCCAGCTTCGGACGATCCCCCGGTTTGTGCTTCTCGATCAAATCCTTCATCCAGATGTCACCCTGGGAGAGCTCGACTTTGAATCCGCCCTTCTTCTCTTTGGTAAGTCCAAACAGGAAACTCAAAATTGGAGGAAGACCTTCTTTTATATTTGTGACGACCACAGTACGAATTTTGGTTTTCGGCTGGACTTCCTTGATCATTTTATAGAAATTGCTCATCACCAGCATCACTTCCAGCCCCGAATCGTTGACCTGGTGTTCGATCTCGCGTGCGCTGTAGAGCGGATTTGTCGCTACCGCCACCCCTCCAGCTTTTAAGATGCCGAAGAAGGCTATTATGAATTGTGGCGTATTCGGCATATAGATCCCTACTCGATCCCCTTTCTTTACGCCGATCTCAGCCAGTCCTGCTGCCAGCTGGTCGGTTATCGCATCCATCTCACGGTAGGTGATCTTGGCGCCTTTGAAAATCGTACAAGGGGTATCAGGATGTTCTTCAGCGGCTTTTTCTAGAAAATAGAACAATGGCACAGGTGGATACTCAATAGAAAAAGGTACGCCGTTGTCGTAATTCTTCTGCCAAGGACGTTCGTCCATTTCCTCCTCCATTTTTTCGGTTGATTGATTGTAAGGGAAGCCGACTTCTATAGTATAGGAGCTTTTTATTCAGATGTCAAATAACTGCTGTCGGATTCAAGGTTAACCAGGATCGTATGAATTCTACGATTGAGTCAACACCAGTGGTTGATAAATCAAACCAATGGATGCCAGGATCATCGGCTTTGAACCAATTCGCCTGCCTGCGAACGAGCACACGTGTGGTGCGCTTGATTCCCATTTCAGCTTCTGACAGAGCGAGGCTCCCTTGTAAGTAGGCGATGATTTGGCGATATCCAATAGCGGAAAAGACGGGTAAATCGGGAGGGAATCCTCTCTCGAGCAGGTTTTTTACCTCATCCACCAAACCGGATTCCAGCATCGATTCGATTCGGCGATCGATTCTCTCATAAAGGACCGCACGCGGCATGTTTAAACCCACCTGCAGGACTTGGTAACGGGAGGAACCGGATCGGCGCTGCTCAGAAAACCGGATACCCGTTGTGAAAATTACCTCCAGGGCGCGGATAGACCGGCGCAAATTTCGTGGTTCGATGGAAGAAGCCGCCTGTGGGTCGATCACGCCAAGCCGGCGATGCAATCCAGCCGACCCGATTTCTCCTGCCCAATCATCGAGTGCTTCCCGCAATCTCCAATCAGGTTCCACCCCTGGCAGCTGCCAGTCCTGGATTACAGCGCGCAAGTACTGCCCTGTACCCCCTACCAGCATCGGTAAATGCCCCCTGGCGTGAATCTCGATCATAGCCTGGTGGGCGGAGTCTTGAAATGTCGCCAGACTCCAGGGTTGGTCAGGCTCGGTGATATCAATTAAATGGTGTGGAACCCGATTTCGATACTGCAGAGAGGGTTTGGCAGTGCCAATATCCATCCCCCGATAGAACATGCGCGAATCCGCCGAAACGATCTCGCCGTCCATCCGTTCCGCCAGCTGAATGGCAATCTCGGTTTTACCGACTGCGGTTGGCCCAAGGATAACAAGGATGGGGAAAATTTTTTAATTCCCTTGGGTGACAGCATTGACGAAATGTTCGATCAACGGCCTGGAATCACTGCTGTTTTTTTGGATCGCGATCACGTCGATGCGCCAGTTCCCACCTAATTCGGGATGTGCTTGCATGAAAGCTTCCGCCGAATTTATCAGGTGTTCTTTCTTGCGGCGGGAGACCGCTTCTTCAGGAAAGCCGTATTTTGTTGAGCTGCGTGTTTTCACCTCCACCATCACAATTACATAGCTGGCTGCAAAATCCTGTCGAGCTACCAGGTCGATCTCACCATAAGGTGTACGCACATTGCGTTCCATAATTGAGTAGCCGTGCTCTGTCAGAAAATCAGCTGCCAGTTTTTCGCCCCACATTCCCAGGGAACGGCGCATGGTTTTCACGGCTAAAATCTCGCCCGGTCCAACCAGCGATTGAAGCGAGCGAGCACTCCAACTCTTCTTACAGAGGCGCTTTGAACAGCCTTGTGGTATTTCTCTTCCATTACTTTTACTGTTCGTTCAATCGCATAAAGCTCAGCCGCCTTGCGTGCATGGGCCCCCATTTTATGCCTGGATTCGGTCTCGATCACCAGGCGCACAAGCTTCGCGGTGAAACTTGCCAGCTCTTCTTCGTGGACGAGATATCCGGTGATACCGTCCTGGATCGTATCGCCGACCCCAGGAGAATTTATCCCAAGGGCTGGCAATCCGGCAGCCATGGCCTCAATTACAGATAATGGATGGACTTCGGTCACCGAAGCGGTGATAAATGCATCTGCAATACTCAGGTAGCCAGGTATTTCATTATATGGAATCATACCGGTGAAATGGACGCGATGGTTCATCTGCATGTTTCGGATGCTTTCTTCCAGGTTTCCCCTCTCTGGCCCGTCACCCAGCAGCATCAGGTGGACATGTTCGTATGCGTGTGCCACACCGGCAAAGGAACGCAGTAAGAATGGCAGGTTCTTCTCCGGACCCAACCTTCCGGAATAAACCAGCAATACATCATCGGGCTTGATGCCGAATTCCTGGCGGTCTTTGACCTGGACAGGATGGAGAAAAGGTCGGATATCGACCCCATTGGGGACAACATCTATCGGCACATCCACACCGAAACCTTCCAGGACATTACGCATTCCTTTCGAAGGTGCGATCACCAGGTCGCAAGCCCTACAAAATGGAGGCATGTATGCCTGAATCGCCGTGGTGCCGACAATTTCTGGCAGTCCAGGAATATAGGCCTGCGCGTACAGATCATAGCGCGTGTGATTCGTAAAGACGATTGGTATGGCGCGCGGGCGGCAGTAACGCAAAGCCAGCGACCCACTCAGAAATGGATGGTTAACATGAACAACATCCATACTGTTGAGAAGTTTGCGCGCATGCCTGGTATAGCTCAGGCTGATGTACACCCCGGTATCCAATAATGGCAAACCAGGAGAGCGGACTACCCGCTCTTCTTCCTCCTTGTAATCATCATCTCCGAAAGTGAAAACATAAACCTGGTGGCCTAATTCTTCAAGAAATATTTTATTCAGGGAGATGTAATTCGTAATTCCACTCACATGCGGCTTGTACATATCCGCCATCATACCTATGCGCATTAAATCCTCCAGATATTTCAGCCACGTTACCCAATTTCAATCCTATGCTACGCTAATCAAGCTAAATCGTCAAGAAGAACCTGTTCTTCCCATACTTGGCATATCCCTGATGGACAGGTAAAATCCAATTATGCAGGCGTCTACTCACCAAGGCCAGTTTCCAAATCTCGAACGTTTGAGCTTTCTGTCAGCAGTGGTTTTATTGGCCTATGCATTGGCCAGGATGGTTAACTTACCGGAACGCGTTTTTGAAATTCAATTGCCAGGCATAATGCTGGCTCCACGCCTGAATACAAGCACGCTGGTTTCTTTTACGGTTGCTGCTCTTACAATTACAGGTGCTCAATGGCTGCTCCAGGATCATCCTGCGATGAGAAAGAAGAGCGCCCTGGAGCACCTGCTTCTCCCCGGACTGACTGCCTGGGTAATTGAACTTCCCCTCTCCCAGCTTCCTTTGAATCCATTATGGTGGGTGGGGTTTTTCCTGGGGGGAGGACTGATTATCCTGGTGCTTGTCGCAGAGTATATTGCAGTCGACCCCGATGATGTCCGGCATACCTTTGCTTCAGCGATTCTAATCACCCTTTCTTTTTCCCTCTACCTGGTACTGGCGACCGCTTTAAGATTTTCTCATACTCGATTGTTTTTCATACTCCCGATCCTTGGACTAGCAAGCTTCCTGGTAAGCCTTCGGACTCTTAATTTACGTCTTCACGGCAGGTGGGGATTTCTACAGGCGTCCATCGTGACGCTGGTGACACTGCAGTTCGCAGCAGCATTACATTATTGGCCAACGACTCCGGTCGTTTATGCCCTGGCGCTGCTGGGACCGGCGTATTCTCTGACCAGCTTTCTTGCCAACCTTTCCGAAGGTGAGCCCATTCGCCAGGCAGCATTCGAACCGGCATTCATCCTGGCTTTGGTGTGGGGAATAGCGATCGGGATGTATTGACAGGGTAGTGTACCAGGCGTACTGATGTCGATTTGGCTTTTACCCCACCCGGCTGGGTTTGAACCCAGAACACTCACCGTATCTGAATATGACATGCAGTTGATGCGTCGTGATGTAGAAAGTCACAAACCTGAAGAAGCCTGCGGAATGCTTATTGGCAGGATAAATGGGTTCGACGCAATCACGATTCACACGATCCCGGTCACGAATACTCTACACAGCCCCACCCGTTTCAGGATGGATGGAAGGGAACAGGTGGATGTTTTTAATCAGATGGAGAATGAAGACCTAGATCTTGTTGGCATTTATCACTCTCACCCGCAAGGCCCACCAGGACCTTCGGAAATTGATGTCAGGGAAGCTTATTACCCCAATGTCGTCCACCTTATCTGGTCGCGCACGGGAGGGATCTGGAACTGCGCCGGTTATTCAATCAACGGGGGGCAGGTATTAATGGCGGTATTGAAATTCAACACCCACGGCTGAACCGCAGAAAATCCATCTCAATTCTCGGGTATAATCACCGACTTAACGCGACCAGAAACCAATTTGTGGGTTATAAGATAGACAAGGTTAATTTATTCGTGAGGAATCCATGCCTGTTATTACGACTGTCTTAATCCTGCTCACCAGCTATCTGCTGGGTGCGATTCCTTTCGGTTTGATTATAGTGCGGCTGAAAACCGGAAAGGATATCCGCAAAGTGGAAAGCGGTCGTACGGGCGGGACGAACGCAGGTCGAGCGGCGGGGTTCTGGGCTGGAGCATTGACGGCAGTTTTGGATTTTTTCAAAAGTGCAATCTGTGTGCTGCTGGTACGATTATTAGCCGGAAACCAGCTGATACCCCAATCACCGTGGTTGGAGGTATTGGCTCCTGTCCTGGCTGTTTTGGGACATAATTACTCGATTTTCCTGTTGGAGCGAGCGGAGAGCGGGCGGTTGAAATTTGGCGGCGGCGCTGGCGGAGCACCGACTACTGGAGGGGCGGTGGGTTTATGGGTGCCAAGCGTATTTTTTATGTTACCCGTCGGTCTGATCGTATTATTCGGTGTTGGATACGCCTCATTGGCAACGATCAGCGTGGCGGTAACAGCCACCCTCGTTTTCGCTTATCGAGCCTGGATTGGAGCTGGTCCCTGGGAGTACATCTTCTATGGGATTTTTACAGGAATCCTGCTGGTATGGGCATTGAGACCCAACTTGAAAAGGTTGAGCCAGGGAACTGAACGCCTGGTAGGATTGCGAGCCAGGTACCGTCGGAGCCATCCACCGAACAACGCCATCCACAGTTAATCCTCGCCTTCTTCTTCCCATTCATAATCGTCTTCGTCCTCTTCATCCGGAGGGGGTGGAAATTTCCCGTACAGATGGACGTAAAGCGCTCTCATGTTTCTGCGGTGCAGCTCGGGAGCAAGCCCGCCGATCAATACCCTGCTTTTTCCGCAAGATTCAACGCTGGCTTCTTCCAGCACTTCCTGGGGATATCTCCGCCGTGAGGCTTTCCTGACCACTTTCCTGACATTCGATAGATAGGATAAGTTCTCCTTGATGAAATTGTCTATTTCCCCACGCAAAACGATATCTCCATGTCCCTGGACGATGTTTTCAAGACCCATCCGTGAGACTCTCTTCAAGGAGGCGGATAAATCATCGATATCTCCATCTACTATATAAGGAAGTGGCATGGCAGCGTCACCAGCAAACAGCACTCGATCTTCTTCAACCAATACCCCGACGTTGTCATAACTTGATCCCGGTAAAGGAAGCAACGTGAGCGTCTTTTTACCGACTCGTAAATTAATTTCACCCTGGTCGAAAGTTATCTGCGGAAGCACGATCTTCACATTGCGCATGCTTAAATTACTTTTCTTCGCTTCTTCTAAAGCTAACCGCCCTTTTGTATCCAGGTACTGCCGGCAGAGTGGGTGAGAAACAACCATCGTACCAGGAAAAAAACAATTACCCCAGGAATGATCGGCATGGCTGTGCGTGTTGATGACATAGCGGACCGGGACATTCAGGTCTTGTTCCACAAAATCGCGAATAATTAGCGTCTCTTCCGGCAGCGCCAGAGTATCAATCACGACTGCCCAATTCGGACCAATTACTACACCGGCTGTCACCTGGGCGTAGACATCACTCTGGAATGAATAGACGTTATCTGCGATTCTCTCGCGTTGAACCATGATCTTCCCCTCGTTTTGTATTTTGATTGAGACGACGTTTGTCGTAGAATAGCATAAATTCAGGTCAAAAGCAAGAATCTCTAATCTTGCCTTCAAGTATGCATGTATTCTCGGCTGAACTGGGTGTGGTAGAGGCTGGCATACAGGCCATCCAGTTCCAGGAGCTGTGTGTGGGTGCCTTGCTCAACGATCTTTCCGCGATCCATAACGAGGATCAGGTCGGCTGCGAGGATGGTGCTCAGGCGGTGTGCAATGACGATACTAGTGCGACCAGCCATAACACGTTTCAATGCATCCTGGATCAGGGCTTCCGATTCGCTGTCTAAATGGCTGGTGGCTTCATCCAGCACTAAAATGGTTGGGTCTTTCAGGATCACGCGTGCCAGTGCGATGCGCTGTTTTTCCCCGCCGCTGAGACGATATCCGCGCTCTCCGACGACGGTATCGTAACCATCCGGGAGTTCGCGGATAAATGAGTGTATATTTGCTGCTTCACAGGCCTGCTCCAGCTCTGACTGTGTTGCATCCAGCTGTGCATAAAGTATGTTCGTGCGGATGGTGTCGTGAAACAGGTGCGTCTCCTGCGTCACCATTCCAACCTGTGCTGCCAATGAAGACAGGCTAACATCGCGCAGGTCGCGTCCGTCGATCAATACCCTGCCTTCTGTAGGATCATACAGGCGCGGTATTAAATAAGTTAAGGTCGTTTTTCCCGCCCCACTGGGTCCAACCAGCGCAGCCAGCTGCCCTGGGGATACACTGAACGATACCTGGTCCAGGGCGCTCTGGCGAGCCTGGCTGTGGCTCTCAACATCTGCGGTTGAACCGGTGTCGTCCAAAACCAGCTCTTCTACTTTTTCACCTTCGCCAACCCGGTTTTTCCCGTTCGAAGATTTTCCAGCGGCAGGTGTACCTGACAGTACCGTAGTGACCTCGTCCATCTTCCCAAAACGGCGTACCTGGCTGAGCTGTGGCAAATTGTCAGGATCATATTTGAAAGATACATCCTCGAATACCAGCTCCCCTGCCACCCTGTCCAGAACCACTGCTCCCGTTTTGTCCTCAATCTCAGCTGGAAGATCGATGATCTCAAAAACTCGCTCGAAACTGACCACCGAGGTGGCAAACTCGACCGGTGAATTCGCCAGACCAGCCAGTGCGCTGTACAGGCTGGTCAGATATGCGCCAAAAGCCACAATGGTTCCGACGGTGAAAGCCTGTTGAATCACAAGGTACCCGCCGAAAGTGTAAACCAATGCGGTACCTACCGCGCTCACCAAACCGATGATTACGAAGAATGACGCTCCAACGATCGCCCTGTGGATCCCGATATCACGCACGGAGGTCGCCCGTTCTTCAAAACGGTGGACTTCCTGGGATTTTCGCCCAAAGAGTTTTACCAGTAATGCACCACCGATGTTGAGCGTTTCGTTCATCATCGCATTCATATGAGCGTTGGAATCCATCGCATCGCGGGCAATGTCTCGCAGCCGGGTCCCCATGCGCCGTGCAGCCAGGATAAACAAAGGCAGGATGAGTACACTGACCACCGTCAAACGCCACTCCAGGCCAAACATCACAAAGAGTACGGCAGCCGCCTGGATAATGTTGGTGAGAATGCCGACCAGCGTGTTGCTGATCGCATTCTGAGCACCGACCACGTCGTTGTTCAGGCGGCTCATGAGCTCTCCCACTTTGGTATGGGTAAAAAAGCGTAGAGACATCTCCTGTAAGCGGGCAAAAAGCGCCACACGTAGGTCATAGATCACCCCTTCGCCGACCTGGGCATTGAAATTGCGCTGAACAACGTTGATGGCTCCACCGAGTGCCGGTACCACCAGCAGACCAATTCCCAGAAGGATTAATTCCTCCACCCTGGCCTGCGGAATCGTCTGGTCGATCATCCTGCGCAAGATCAGCGGCGTAACCAGCGTCAATGCTGTATTAATCAAAATCATTCCCAGCATGCCAACGATCAGCCACAAATAAGGTTTCGAATACTTCAGCACGCGTTTTAAGAGACTCCAGGTCACCCTGGGTTTCTCACCCTCAGAGCTGAGATAGCTCCACCAACCACCTCCACCATGAAAACCCATCTTCTCTCCGTTCCTGTTAATCCGTTTTATCTGCTGTGGGAAATGCGTTGTTGTTCCGGATGATCCAAAATCGGAATCTTCTCATTTACTGGTTGAATTCCTGCTCATATCAAGAGTTGTCAGGTCTGACCTGCGTGCACCTACCAGCTTAAAGACAACCTTAAAAGTATAACCCATAAGGACGGATGTGATAAGATTCGAAGATCAAATCCCCAATCAGGCGCAGACATTGGCATTCAGATACCGGATACTTTTAGCATTTTGCATTGGCGGCATCAGCGGTTTTGCCTGCTATCAAAGGTTGGAAAACTGGCAGAAGCAGGCGGGTGATTTTACCTTTACCTGGCGTGCAGGCCAATATATTCTTTCTGGGGAAAACCCCTATGAGAAAATCCTGCCAGAAGGGGACTATCCGTTCCAGACATATTTTTATTATCCACTCACGGCTGCAATAGCAAGCATACCTTTCACATTTTTACAGCCCTCCGCTGCAGGAGCAGTTTTCTTCGGATTGAGTTCATTTCTCCTGGCTTTTGCGCTCTCTGCACAGGGTTGGAAACACTTCCCGGTTTTTTTGAGCGCTCCATTCGTTGTGGCTGCAGCGACAGCCCAATGGTCGCCAGTAATCCTGGCTGCTGCGCTGCTGCCGCCCTTGGCTTTCCTGCTGACCTGTAAACCCAATCTCGGAGCAGCGGTTTTCTTATATAAACCAACCTGGATTGGGCTGGGAAGCATTTTGATATTTATCGGCCTCAGTTTTATCGTGTCTCCTACCTGGCCTGCCGATTGGCTGCGCACCACCCAGACTCTGGCCGGTCACCCACCACCGGCACTGGTGCTGCCCGCTGGTCCGCTGCTGTTGCTGAGTGCTGCAGCGTGGCGAAAACCGGAAGGACGCATGTTCCTGGGTCTATCACTGTTTCCTCAACTTCTGTTTTTCTACGACCAGCTGCCTTTATGGCTGATACCCAGATCCTTCGTCACCAACCTATATTTTTCAGGATTGAGCTGGCTGGCATATTTCGCCTGGCGCATTCGGGGCGTGGATTCAGTGACCGGGGAAGTGATTATCCAGCCCACGCAGTACATCATGCTGTTACTGTTCCTGCCAGCCCTGGGTATGCTGTTATGGCAGGAAAAAGATACCCTGGTCGATTGGAAAAAGAGATTCATAAATAATCTCGCTAAGTCAGTTTGACTATTCATGAAGAATGTAAGATAATGATGCTCCAATTAGGGGAAATATCAGTTCTTTTCGTAGAAATATTCCTCCCGCGTCAAATGTGCTCCCCAGTAGCTTTTTTCCCGGATGCACGCCGGCTCAAATCCAATTAGTTTTTCTAGGAGAATAACATGAGAATCAGCGCTCGTAATGTATTGAATGGCAAGGTCAGGAGAGTTACACGTGGTGCAGTGAATTCCGAGGTCACATTAGAGCTGGCTGGTGGGGCAACGGTTGTTTCTGTCATCACCAACTCTTCTGTCGATCAGCTGGGGTTGGTGGAGGGCAAAGAGGCATATGCCGTCATCAAAGCCTCGAATGTGATGGTGGCAGTCGATTAATAAGGACCAAAAACCGAATTCAACAAGAATCTGCATTTTTTAGAATGATTCCGGCAGAGGGAGGGTTGAGTACCCTGCCGGATTTTTTAATAGTTTTAAGGATGGGAATTATCGGGATCAAGGAATCTTTATTCGAGTATCCGCGCGCCTGGTGCCCGGTGCAGCTGCCCAATTGAATTTCAACCGAAGATAGCTGCGAAATGCGGTGGCCTTCTGACGGACCGCCGGGATACGGACCAGCAGGAGCAAGGCAACTGCCAGTCCAAACGCGAATGGCTGGATCACGTCTCCCTGCAGGGCCAGCACATCCCCTTTTTTCGACCAGGCATAATGCAGCACCACCAGGCCACCCGCCAGGTAAATCAGCCTGTGCAGTCGTTTCCAGTTCTTACCCAGCCGGCGCATCCACCACTGGAACGAGGTGGCTGCTAACAGGGTAAGAATTATTAATGTGAGCAATCCCACCCAGATATACCGCTTGGAAGCCAGGTCCTGCCACAAAAAATTCCAGTTAAATCCGTAGTCCAGACCCACGAAAATAAGCATATGGATCACGGCAAACATGAAGGCATATAATCCCAGCATACGCCGAAATTTAAGCGACATCTTCCAGCCGAACAGGGTGTTGAGCGGTGTGCAGGCGAGGGAGGCCACCAGCAGGATCAAGGCGTACTTACCGGTACGCTGCGTGGCCGCCTGCAGAGGATTGGCGGTCAAATTCCCGCTGTAGTAATCCCAGATCAACCAGCCAAGCGCCGACCAGGCGATCACATGAATAATTGCTTTTAAGAATGTGAGGCGTTTACTATACACGTCGGATAAGCCTATACATCCAGTTATTAATAATTTTCTTTCAGATCCATACCCTCATACAGGTATGCAACCTCTTCCCCATAACCGTTAAACATCAATGTCGGCCGCCTGCCAGCCTCACCGATGCGCCTTTCGGATGCCTGAGACCAGCGGGGATGAGATACGTCAGGGTTGACATTCGAATAGAATCCGTATTCATTTGGAGCGATCGACGACCACAGCGTCTCGGGCTGGTAATCTACCAATTCAATTTTTACAATGGACTTGATGCTCTTAAAACCATATTTCCAGGGCACCACCAGGCGGATCGGCGCGCCGTTTTGATTCGGCATCGGCCTGCCGTAAAGTCCAGTCGCCAGCAGTGTCAGCTGGTTCATCGCCTCATCCAGGCGCAGCCCCTCCTGGTAAGGCCAGGGATACAGGCGGCTTTTCTGACCTGGCATCTGCTCGGGATCGAAGGTGGAAAGGAAGCGGACGAATTTCGCTCCAGGTAAAGGTTTTACCTTATCCAGCAAGCCGGCCAGGGAGAATCCCATCCAGGGGATCACCATAGACCAGCCTTCCACGCATCTCAACCGGTAGTTTCTCTCTTCCACAGTAAACATCTTGAGGAGATCTTCCATTGTGTACGTAGCTGGATTTTCTACCAACCCGGACACAAATAGATTCCATGGGGATGTTTTGAAATCCTTTGCCAACCCGGCAACTTCAGTCTTATCCGTGGAAAATTCATAATAATTATTGAAATTAGTGATCTCTTCAAATGTGTTAGCTTCTTCTGCGGCACCAGTTTTATCGGGACCGGTCTGATTTTGGGGTTGTTCCGCGGGTTGTTCTTCACCAGGTTGAAGGCCACACGCAGCCAGGAGTCCAGCCAGGCTTGTGACTCCCACTGCCTTCATGAACATCCGTCGGTTAATGTACACCGGTTCGGGGGTAATTTCTGCTGTATCCACTCGGATCGACCGATAATTATCCATATCAATAACCTTTCATAAAATAATTCATTTCAGATTCTACCTGGAATAAGTTACAGAAGCATTACAGGAACCTGAAGAAGTATTTAAGAAAATGGTCTGCTCCGGTTGACGGGTTGGGGAATCGTAAAAGAGAAACGAGTGAGTTCACCGGGTTTGCTTTCAACCCAAATGCGTCCACCATGAGCGAGAGCGATCCCACGTGCGATTGCCAGTCCCAGGCCTGCACCACCCGTCGCCCGGTTGCGGGACTTATCACTCCGATAAAATTTTTCGAAAACTAACTGTAGATCTTCTGGCTGGATTCCCTCACCCGAATCCAGGACTTCTGTCAGTATTCCTTCCTGGTTGGATGAGACCCTAATCTCTACGAATCCTCCGGCCGGGGTATGCTGAATTGCGTTGGCTGCCAGGTTGTTCAGAATCCTGCCTATGTATTTTGGATCCATCTTTATCGTGTCCACCCCGGGCTCGATCTGCCCACTTAATCGCACCGTTCGCAGATCCGCTGAGGCGGCAAAACTTTCCAGGGTGTCGGAAACCAGGTCACTTATTGAATAATCACCCGGCTGGAGCGAGATCCCACCTGCGTCGAGTTGAGCCAATTGAAACAGGTCATCAATTAAGTTAGACAAGGCGCTGACTTCACGTTGAGCAGTGGCCAGGTAGCGGGCGACCGTGGCGGGTTCTTCAACAACACCGTCAGAAAGGGCTTCCAGGGTGAGGCGGATCGATGCCAGGGGAGTCTGCAGGTCGTGGCTGGCCCAGGCAATCAGGTCCCGCCGGATCGTATCAGCCTCCTGCTGCTTGAGGGCAGCATCTTCCAACCGGATCGACATGTCATCGAACGTCCGGGAAAGCTCGGCAATCTCGTCTCGTCCTTCGAGAATGGTGCGAATCCCGAGTTTCCCAGCTGCAATCGCTTGAGCGGCATGACGTAATTCACTCAATCTGTCGGTTAATGCACTGGAAAAGAAATAACCAAATGCCATTGCAATTCCTGTAGCAAACAGCAGCAGTATGGTAGCTAACTGCAGGTCGTGCCTGCTGGCAAACATGCGAATCGCGGTCATCCAGATATTCAGAAAAATCAAGACACTGGACAGTGCATAAGCACCCATGATTGTCAAGCGAACTGAGGGCGAGTGATGGATCCAACGCAGCCGATAACTAATATAGCTCAACGATACCGACGCCAATGCTGTGAAAGAAAGTAGCAAAGCCATAAGGCGAAAATCTTTGATGCCTGGATCCATTGCCAGGTAAAATGCAATTAATGCCAGGCCAAGAATCAATAGCACGCCGACGATAAAACGAAAAGGAAGTGAGAACCGGTCTTCAATCCCTTGAATTTCTGTCATCAAACCAATTCCTTTATCTGATTACCAGCAGGTTAACTTAAAGCCAGCGATAACTTTCATGGTTCGAACTTATACCCCACACCCCAAACAGTAAGTATATGTTTAGGCTTCGAAGGATCCGGTTCGATTTTCTCTCGCAGCCGCCGTATGTGCACGGTGACGGTGCCGGGATCAATGTATTCGGAAATCCCCCACACTTTCTCGAGAAGCTGCTGCCGTGAAAAAACCTGGCGTGGGTGTTTCGCAAGCAGCCAAAGCATATCAAATTCCCTGACTGTCAATATAACTTCGGAGTCTCTTATAAAAACCAGGTGCTTTTGCGGATCGATGCGCAGATAGTCGAAATTGAGTACCGTTTCATTTTCCCTTTCGATTGGCCGCGACCGTCTTAATACCGCTTTTACCCTGCTGACCAATTCTTGTGGGCTGAAAGGTTTTACCACGTAATCATCTGCGCCCAGCTCGAATCCCGCGATGCGATCTGCTTCATGCCGGCGAGCAGTAAGCATAATAATGGGCACATCGCTGCGGCCACGCAGCCAGCGCGCCAGCGCCAGGCCGTCCACACCGGGCAGCATCAGGTCCAGGATCACTAAATCTGGAAGCTCCTCTTCCAGGGAGGCCATGGCACTCAATCCATCATCCGCCAGCTTGACCTGGAATCCAGCCCGCCGGAGGTAAAGGCTGACCACTTCAGCGATATTGGGTTCGTCTTCAACTATAAGAATCATGTTTGAATTCATGGATCAAACCTGGCCCCATTTTACCTTCAGGGGATGGAATTCAATTCCATCAAATATTACAGTTTTCTTAATCGCGCCTCCGAACATCGGGATGCCTGCGTTCCGGCAAAGATACCCAGCAGGCACAACTCGGAGCAATTGGCGTTTATGGATGGCCTCGCTCGGGTTTGACGAACAGATTCTCGATTGCCCGATCGTAAAGTCCGGGAAAGAAATAATTACCCATTGCAGCCAGCCTGAGCGGCCAGGGTATGATGCGTGTTCGTTTCGGTCTCCGCACCAATTTCCACACTTCTCCTGCCACCTCGTCAGGGCTGAGAACCATATATTTGGGTGTCTTGATCCTGGTGGTACGTTTGATACCTGCGACTTCGCTGAACTCGGTATGTGCTCCTCCCGGGAAAAGAGCAGACACCTGGATACCGTGTATATGGACTTCCCGCCTGAGTGCTTCGGAAAAGCCGCGTACAGCATATTTGGTGGCGGCATAAATCGTATATGTGGGAGTTGCCACGAATCCTGCCATGGAAGCCATATTGATTATATGTCCGCTTTTCTGGGCAATCATAATGGGAAGTACAGCTTGAGCCGTCCACACCAGGCCGAGCAGGTTGACTTCTATTTGGCCTTTCACATCTTTCACCGGGTCAAGATTTTCCAGCCAGTTAATGCGGCCGAAGCCTGCATTATTGAATAGGACATCGATTTGCCCAAAATGCTGGTATGTCGACTGGACGAGAGCCTGCACCTGCTCCAATTGTGTTACATCTGCCTGAACTGGCAGCACTTCGCCTCCCAACTGTTCTATTTCACCCGCTAAGGCTTCCAGTCGCCCCAGGCGTCGCGCCGCGATCGCCACTCGGTAGCTCTTGCGGGCAAACAGTCGGGCAGTAGCTTCTCCGAAACCCGAAGATGCACCAGTGACCAGAATTACCTGTTTTCCAGTCATGTAGTTTCTCCTTATGAATTAATGTTTACAATTATACGCAAGTCACTCATATTTCCCATGATCCACTTTGACAGGTATGTCCAATTCAGCAGAATTCCCGCCTATCCCAAATGATATAATTCCTGCGCAAAAAAACCCAAGTGGATAACAAATGTTCCTGATAACCGGTGGTACAGGTTTCATCGGCAGAGCTTTAATTCGGCAGCTTTCGGAGCTCGAACATCCTGTTCGCATTTTAATCCGCCCGTCTCCGCGTTCTCCAAATTTACCCCGCGGTGTATTCATGGAGGTTGCTGTCAGCAGCCTTTCTGACGAGCGCGGCCTTCGAGCAGCGATGGTGGGCGTCAATACCATTTTTCACCTGGCGAGTGGGGAGTGGCACGGCCCGAGCGCCAGTCTTTTTGACATCGACATCCAGGGTACTCAGGCGGTTATCGAGGCTGCCAGGGATGCGAGAGTCGAGCGGATATTTTTCATCAGCCACCTGGGCGCAGATCGAGCCTCTGCCTACCCGGTATTGAAGTCGAAGGCAATCGCAGAAGAGTTCATCCGGCGCAGCGGCTTGAAATACACCATTATCCGCTCGGCAATTGTCTTCGGACCCTCCGATGGTTTAACAACTGGTGTTGCCCGGATTGCTGGAGCGCTTCCATTCACATTTCTAATGCCGGGTGACGGTACCACTGTCCTGCAGCCAATATGGATCGAAGACCTGGTAACCTGCCTGGTCTGGTCGCTTGACAATCCTGATACGTTCAACCGCACTTATGAAATTGGCGGTCCAGAGTACCTGACCTTTCGGCAGATAGTCGAGCAAGTGATGCTGGAAGCGGGTATTTCTCGCAGGATTATAAGAATTGGTCCGCCATATTTGAGGGGATTGACTGTGCTTCTCGAGGCTCTATTTCCATCCCTCCCGGTATCAGTTTACTGGTTAGATTACCTGGCTGCCAACCGCACCACTGCTCTTGATACGCTCCCACGCGCCTTTAACCTGATGCCTTCGAGATTCTCACAACGTCTGGCTTACCTGCATGGTGTCGATTGGAGGGCAGCCATGTTAAAGACCCTTACCAGACGGACCCGCATCGAATAACCACCTTAGCGACTATAATAGTTACGGCTCCTCCAATTTGAATCAAGGAAAACCATGTCAGGGAAAAAACCAGGAAATCCATTTCAAATTAATATCCTGGAGACAGCCAGCGACATGGGGGAGGTTGAAAACCTTCAACGGTTGGTCTGGCCTGGAAATGAAACCGACATCGTTCCCTCACACTTCCTGGTAGCTGCGGTAAGCAACGGAGGAGTGGTTATTGGAGCTTATGAAACTGGCGGGTTTGAGAGCTCTTTCTTAGACGAGGATATTGGGAATGAAGGACTGCAAACAAAACACGGGAATCTGGTTGGATTTGTTTTCGGATTCCCGGGCCTGTATTCCACACCTGATGGACCACGCCTGAAACACCACTCACACATGTTGGGTGTGCATCCCAATTTTCGCGATCGCGGCCTGGGATTCACATTGAAACGCGCCCAATGGCAAATGGTCCGCCACCAGGGTGTCGACCTGATTACATGGACCTACGATCCCCTCCAAAGTCGTAATGCCAACCTCAATATTGCCGGATTAGGTGCAGTTTGCGATACTTACATTCGTGAGGCGTACGGCGAAATGCGCGATGGGCTGAACGAGGGTCTTCCATCGGACCGCTTCAATGTGAATTGGTGGATAAACACGCAAAGAGTTGAACGACGGTTGAGCAAGAAAGCCCGCCGAAAATTGGACCTCGCGCATTTCCTGGCTGCTGAAATCGAGATCCTTAATCCCAGCCAGATCGGTTCAAGAGGTTTGCCAAGACCAGCAGCGCTGAATACGCTTTCCAGGAAGATAATCGAAAGAAATGCTTCCATGCTATTGCTTGAGATTCCAGCTGATCTCTCAGCCATCAAATCCGGCGATCCAGCCCTGGCTTTGGAGTGGCGTTTGCACATTCGCGAGTGCTGTGAGGTGCTTTTTCGAAATGGTTACCTGGTCACAGACTTTATCTATCTTTCTGGTACTTCAGCACGCAGTTTTTATGTCTTAAGTCAAGGAATGACAACATTATGAAGATATCTCAAGTCATACTCCACCACCTTCGAATGGACCTACGCAGCCCCTTCGAGACTTCATTTGGCCGCGTGGTGTCTCGCGATTGCATTTTGCTCGAAGCCGCCGCCAACGGGCTGGTTGGGTACGGGGAATGTGTCGCTGATCGCGAACCTGGCTACTCCTATGAAACCGTCGATACGGCCTGGCACATACTCCGCGATTTCCTGATCCCAGCAATTTTGAACTTGGAAATAGAACATGCTTCTCAGCTGCAGCACATGCTGAAACATGTGCGCGGCCATCCAATGGCTAAAGCCAGTCTGGAAATGGCTTTTTGGGATTTGAAAGGGAAAATATCCGGCCATTCTCTCAAAGACTTGCTTGGGGGTACTCGCAGTTCAGTTGAAGTCGGTGTTTCGGTTGGGATCCATGAAACCCCGGCTGATTTGCTCAAAACCGTCGCTGGTTACCTTGGGCAGGGCTACCGGCGCATAAAGATTAAAATCAAGCCCAGTCGTGACCTGGTTGACGCTCAGACAATTCGTGAGGCGTATCCTGACCTTCGCCTGCAGGTCGACGCAAATTCTGCCTATCGGTTGGAGCAGGCCCTGGCACTCAAACCGCTGGATGAGCTAAATCTGCTGCTGATCGAACAACCGCTGGATGAAGATGACCTATGGGATCACAGCCAGCTCCAAAAGGAATTTCGAACTCCGATTTGCCTGGATGAGAGCATTCTTTCAGCTCGCCATGCCAGGCAAGCTATCGAGATGCAGGCTTGCAGGATCATCAATATCAAGGCAGGCCGGGTGGGCGGCTTGAGCCAGGCGTTGGCTATTCACGATCTATGCCGGGAGAACTCCATTCCGGTTTGGTGCGGAGGGATGCTGGAAACCGGGGTAGGTCGGGCATCCAACCTCGCTCTGGCTTCATTACCCGGTTTCAGCCTGCCTGGCGATATCTCCGCTTCGAACAGGTATTACAAGGAAGACATCACTCACCAGGAATTTACCCTGAATCCAGACAGCACAATCGATGTGCCTGAAAGGGAGGGGCTTGGGATCACCATTGACCAGGAGCGTCTTGCCAGGGTCGAGCTGGCCTACCTGAAAATGTCCTGACCCTCCTTCAGGGAGTGAAAATGCGCATTTTCGATGTCACATTGACCATTTCACCGGATATGCCCGTCTGGCCCGGCGACCCGACTGTCGAATTGGAAAGAGTTGCTTCGACCGATTCCGGCGATGAATTCAATCTTACCAGGTTGAGTATGAGCGTTCATACCGGCACGCATGTGGATGCACCGTTTCACTTCCTGGGTGGAAATACTGCTACGGTGGAGCAGCTTTCATTGAGTGAACTTTCTGGAAGGGTGTATGTATTACAGATCGAAGATCGGATCAAAATAATAACCAGGGAAATCCTGGTTCAAT
>Ga0154795_1065_pt2 | contig 30544 bp, 26 predicted proteins | sample Rifle2008BG16ft_FD_105803 | JGI IMG/M metagenome (GOLD analysis project Ga0154795, IMG submission 105803) | Chloroflexi bacterium RBG_16_54_18 | reverse complement strand
GGGTGTTCTTCGCCGTCCAGCATGCCCAGCACGGACTACTCACCGAAGCGGAATACCTGCAATTCGGCCGGCGTTACGATTTGCAGCTGTTGGAATCCTGCCAGGATTTCTGGTTGAATATGCTGCACATCCACGGTACAGAAATCATGTTCGACCAGCTCGTGGATTACCCGGTGCAGGTTCTCAACTGGCACGACCAGGAGACCAGCCCTGCGCTATCTGAGGCCAGTCAGAAATTTCCTGGGGCGGTGTGCGGCGGTTTGCAGCGCATCCAGACCCTGGTTCTCGGAAGTCCCGATCAGGTCAAGGCGGAAGCGCGGGAGGCTATCAGGCAGACGGGCGGTCGCAGGTTTATCCTCGGCACCGGCTGCGTCGTGCCCATCACGGCACCTCACGGCAACCTGCTGGCGGTCAGCGATCCCGGGACGCTCAGAACCTAACCAACTATGCCTGGATTACGCGTGATCGCCGGAAGCGCCAAAGGCCGCCGGATACATTCAGTCCCAGGAGACATCACCCGGCCGATAACCGATCGCGCAAAAGAGTCGCTGTTTAATATTATCGGCCCGGATATTGAAGGAGCGGCTTTCCTGGACCTGTTCGCCGGGACCGGCAGCGTGGGGATCGAAGCCCTGAGCAGAGGAGCATCATTTTGTCGCTTCGTTGACAAGAATAACCAGGCGCTGGATACTGTAAAAAGCAATTTGAAGCTGACAGGATTCACAAACCAGGCTCAAGTCATGCGTATGGATGCTCTCAAGATGCTGGCTCTCCCCCCCGACCGGAAGTTCGAATATGCATTTATCGCTCCACCGCAGTATAAAAAAATGTGGCTGAATGCGATCCAGGGATTGAATCAAAATTCGAGCTGGCTTTCAGATGATGCGTGGGTCATCGTCCAGATCCACCCGGTAGAATACGAAGCTGTGAAGCTGGAATACCTGGGAGAATTCGAGCAGCGGAAGTACGGCAGCGTATTATTCGTGTTTTTCAGCACTTCCAGCTGAATTGGTTCCAGAAAAATGAAAAAAATACGAATATTTTGAGGTTCTAAATGAACATTGGAATACCTAAAGAAAGACGGTCCTTTGAATACCGCGTCGGTTTATCGCCCTCGTATGTCACGATGCTCAGCCGCCAGGGGCACACGATCTACGTCGAACATGACGCCGGACTGGGAGCAGGATTCGGGGACAGCGAATACGAGCAAGCTGGCGCCAAGATCGCCTATTCCGCCCATGAGGTCTTCGGCCGAGCCGACCTGCTGTTGAAAGTATCTCGCCCTGTAAGCGAGGAAATCAGCTGGCTGCGACCTGGAAGCGCAGTCGCCGGTCTGCTGCACCTCGGCTCCGCGCGCCAGGACAAGATCACAGCCCTGATCGAAAATAAAGTGACCGCGATTGCCTACGAGCAGATCACACTGCCAGGTGGTGAAGCCCCGATACGCAAACCGCTCAGCGAAATCGGCGGCATACTGGCAGCGCAGATAGGAGCCCGCCTTCTGCAGAATAACGCCGGAGGGAAAGGGATCCTGATCGGAGGAGTGCCCGGCGTCCCGCCGGCTGAGGTAGGGATTATCGGCGCCGGCATTGCCGGTTCGCATGCTGCCAGAGCGTTTCGAGGCATGAATGCCCATCTTACCATCCTGGACACCGACCTGCAGTGCCTGAAAACGATCTACGACCGCTTTCCCGGAGTGGTGACCATGGTGTCGAACCCGGTAAATGTTTCCAAGGTCTGTTCCTTTGCGGATATCGTGGTCGGGGCAATCCTGGTGCCAGGAGAGCGCCCACCGGTGGTGGTCACCAGAGAAATGATCAGGCTGATGAAACCGCGTTCCATCGTAATGGATATAAGCATCGATGAAGGAGGCTGCATCGAGACCTCCCGCCCGACAACCCATGAGCATCCCACATTTATCGAGGAAGGCATCATCCATTACTGCGTTCCAAACATGCCCAGCATCGTCGCCAGGACGGCTACCCACGCTTACTTGAACGCAGCGTTTCCATTCATCCTGGAGATGGCAAACAAGGGGATTACGCAGGCTATCGCAGACAATCCATCGATCCAGCGCGGCGTGGCGACCATCGAAGGCGAAGTGCGGAATATATCCAGCTTATCTCCCCTGGCAGACCTGGAGTAAATGATGAACCTTGTGGAACGCTATCACTCCCGGCTGGTTTCTGCAGAAGAAGCCGTGCGCCAGATTCACTCAGGCAACCGCATTTTCCTGACCGGCAACTGCTCGGTCCCACGGAAGACCCTGGCAGCCCTGGTTAATTATGCTCCGCAGCTGGAGAACGTTGAAATCTGCCAATCGCTCACGGTAGGCCCTGCAGATTACGTATCTCCCGAGATGCAGGGTCACCTGCACGTGAACACCATGTTCGTCAGCGCCAATGTGCGCAGTGCAGTGAATGAAGGCCGGGCTGATTTTACGCCTGTGCTGTTATCCGAATTTCCTTTGTTGTTCAAAAACCACCACCTGCCGGTCGATGTGGCCTTGATCCATGTCTCACCGCCCGATGAGCACGGTTTCTGCAGCTTCGGTATCGAAGTCGGGCTGACCAAGTCACCGGCTGAATCCGCCAAGATGATCATTGCGGAAGTGAACCAACAGATGCCGCGCCTGCTTGGAGATTCGTTCATCCATGTAAGCCGGCTGCACTACATGGTGCCAGTGAATTACAGCCTGCCGGAGCTACTGATGAGTGAAGGGGAGATCGACGCGACTACCTATAAGATCGCTTCCTTTATCGCCGAGCTCATCCCGGATGGAGCCACCATGCAGCTGGGCATCGGAGCGATTCCAGATGCGGTGTTGAAGTATTTATACGATAAGAAAGACCTGGGAATACACACCGAGCTGTTCTCGGACGGCGTGATCGATTTGGTGGAAGCCGGGGTTCTGACAGGCGCTCGAAAAAGCATCCACCGCGGGAAGATGATTGCGGGATTCGTACTGGGCAGCCAGCGGCTTTACAAGTGGGTAGACGACAATCCATTGATCGAGCTGCACCCGACGGAGTACGTAAACGATCCCTTTGTCATAGCCCAGAACGCGCGCCAGGTGGCGATCAATTCGGCGATTGAGATCGACCTGACCGGCCAGGTGTGCGCCGACAGCATCGGTCCAAAACTATACAGCGGTGTCGGCGGTCAGCTGGATTTCATGTACGGCGCTGCCCGCTCTAAAGAGGGTGTGCCCATCATTGCGCTGCCCAGCACCACCACACTGCGCGACGGAACGGTCGTCAGCAGGATCGTGGACATGTTGAAGCGCGGTGCTGGAGTGGTGACCACCCGCAATCACATCCATTATGTAGTGACAGAATATGGGGTGGCAGATCTTTATGCCAGGACTATCCGCCAGCGTGCGCTATCCCTGATCGGGATCGCGCACCCCGATTTTCGCCCTGAGCTTACGCAGCATGCGCGTGAGCTGAATTATATATAAGATGCGCAAAGTTCATTGCCCAACACAAACAGGGATCACTTCGTCGCAATGAAAAACCAGTAGAGGATACGCCATGACACGCCGGACGAAGATCGTCGCTACCATGGGTCCTGCCAGCCAGGATGAGAAAACGCTGCTTGAGCTGGTCGAGGCAGGAGTGGATGTTGCCCGCCTGAACTTCTCACACGGCACCCACGAAGACCAATCTAAGATCTTCCAGCGCCTGAGGCGGATTTCTGCGCAGCTGAACAAACCCATTACCATCCTGCAGGACCTGCAAGGGCCCAAAATCCGCACAGGTGAGATACAGGGTGGTGGGATTGAGCTACAACCCGGCCAGACGCTCAGCCTGACGACGGAAGAGGTGATGGGGAATGAAAAGCTGGTGTCCGTGGATTTACCGGGGTTGGCTGAAAGCGTCTCAACTGGAAACCGGATTCTGCTGGATGACGGCATCCTGGAGCTGGAAGTTACCGGAGTCAATCACGGCCAGGTGGAGACGCGCGTCATCCTGGGGGGCAAGCTCAAGCCAAACAAAGGCGTCAACCTGCCGGGCGCAAAAATCCGCATCCCGGGTTTTACAGAAAAGGACCGGGCAGACCTGGCCTTCGGGCTATACATGGGAATTGACGCCGTGGCTGTCTCTTTCGTGCGCTCTGCCCAGGATATCCAGGTTGTACGGCAGGCGATCTCCAGTCATCCGGGAACGAGATATTTCGTACCCATCATCGCCAAGCTCGAGCGCCCAGAAGCACTCAACAACCTGGAATCGATTATCCACATGGCAGATGGCGTGATGGTGGCGCGCGGCGACCTGGGAGTCGAGATGTCGCCAGAGGCGGTGCCGATTGCCCAGAAGCGAATCATCTCCGCCGCCAACACGCACGCTAAATTGGTTATCACAGCCACACAGATGCTCGATTCCATGATCCACAACCCGCGTCCTACTCGCGCCGAGGCGTCGGACGTGGCCAATGCGATCTTCGACGGCACCGATGCTGTCATGCTGTCAGGTGAAACCGCTACCGGACGGTATCCGGTTATCACAGTTAAAACCATGCATTCCATAATATGCCAGGCGGAAACGAACGTCCACGATTGGGGCCACTGGCACGGGGACATTAAGCCCGACACGGAGGTAGACGATACCTATTTCATGACACTGGCTGCCCGCGAGCTGGCTCACGACCGGAACGTGGCTGCCATTGCTGTTTTTACCAAGTCAGGTCGGACGGCGCTGATGCTGTCGAAAATACGCCCGGAAGTACCCATCCTGGCTTTTACCCCGGACCCCCATACCTACACGCGCATCAATCTTTATTGGGGTGTGAAGGCGCAGCTGGTTCCGGAAGCGAACACCATCGAAGAGATGTTGAGAGCGGTCGAAGGGGCGATCCTCGAGACGGGGAGGGTGCAGCCCGGGCAGCAGGTGGTGCTGGTGTGTGGATACCCGATATCGGAAACGCGCCCGACGAATATGGCGCTGCTGCATACCGTTGGATCGACGATAAAAATTCGGTAAGAAAAAAAAGTGTATTAATGGTGCAGACGAATCTGGACGCAGTCACCGGCGCTTTCAGCTACACCGGTAAATATATCGCCCGCCGACTGCTGGCCGATGGAAAACAGGTGCTGAACCTGACCCGCGATCCCGGCCGGGAGCATGAATTTGGCAGCCTGCTCCGTTCAGTCCCCTTCAGTTTCGAAGATCCCCAAGTTCTCTCAGCCAGTCTGGCAGGAGCCGGGACACTTTACAATACCTACTGGATCCGTTTCAATTACAGCAGCTGGACGTTTGACCAGGCGGTCAAAAACACCCGCCTGCTGGTCGAGGCAGCCAGAAATGCCGGAGTGCAGCGGATCGTCCATGTGAGCGTCACAAATGCGAGAGCGGATTCCCCACTGGCTTATTTTCGCGGCAAATCCGCGGTTGAGGAGCTGGTGAGAAACTGCGGGCTTTCTTATGCTATCATCCGCCCTACCCTCATTTTTGGCTTGGAAGACCTGCTGCTCAACAACATCGTATACCTGCTAAGGCATTTCCCGCTCTTTGTCATACCCGGCGATGGGAACTACCGGCTGCAGCCCATCTCGGCGGAAGAGACGGCAGATCTGTGTGTCCGGGCAGCGCAGCAAAACCAGAACCTGGAGCTGGACGCTGCTGGACCGGATATCCTGACTTTCCGTGAGCTGGTAAGAATGCTCAAGATCCACACTGGCAGTACTGCCCGGATGGTTTACCTGCCTGCCGCGCTGGCGCTGGGATTTTCGCGCCTGGTGGGTTGGATCACACATGACATCACGCTGTCGAGCGAGGAGCTGCGCGGGCTGATGGAAGAGCTGCTGGTTTCCGAACAACCGCCAGCAGGGCAAACCAGGCTGGAAGACTGGCTGAAAGAGCATGGGAAAGAACTTGGAAATAGCTATGTTTCCGAGCTGAGGAGAAATTATTTACCGTACAATACGCACAAATAATGACGCTGGTTCAGCACAATCGCCGTTCTACCGTAATAGAAAAGTCAAAACCAGATATACTTTGAATAATTACGTTGATCAAGTCGACCACCAGAATCAGAGATTGGCCCTGCAAATTACGCGGGATAATTTCGTCATCCTGGTTTTACCAGGATCAACTCTGGACTGTCCGCTCGTCCAGGACAGGCTTCGCCTCCCGTTCAAATATCGAACGGGATAAATCCTACAAAGAAAATGTCGTTGCGAACCTGGCTTCTCTCGCCAGGTGAAGCAATCCCACATGTTAGCGAGGGGATTGCTTCGTCGCAAGGCCTCCTGTACAAAGAGCATACAGGACCAGTTCCTGTGCAAAGATCGCACAGGGCATGGTCCTCGGAGTGGCAATTCGAGCGAAAATCTTCGTTCATGCAGGGTGCTTGGACCGTGATTTACTCGCAATAACTCATTGAAAAGAGAGGGCATTTGCCTGTTTTATTCCCATTCTTGCCTTTTCCCATCCCTGCAGCCACACAGCCCTTATCCAGGTTCCTTCCCCTTTTCCCAGATGGGCTGGTCACTTCCTGGTTAACTGAAAACCTGCCGCAGGGCAGCCTGGTGCTGGATCCATTTGGTTCTCAGCCGCGCCTGGCAGTCGAGGCTGCGCAGCTTGGCTACCGTGTCCTGGTGGCCTGCAACAATCCAATCGAGAGATTTCTGCTCGAGCTGGCAGCTCACCCGCTCAAGCGAGATGAGCTTCAAGCTGCCCTGGCTGACCTTTCAGTGATTATGAAAGGCGAGGAGCGAATTGAAGCACATATCAGGTCGCTTTATTACACGGAATGCACGAACTGCGGAGAAAGGATCGAAGCCCAGGCATTCATCTGGGAACGGGAAACGGAGAGGATCCAGGAAAGAATCTACGAATGTCCTTTTTGTAATGACTCGGGCACCCGTCCAGCCAACCAGGCTGATATGGAGAATGCCGCCCCATTCAAGAAAGGGGGGTTGAACTGGTTTCGAGCCATCGAGCGGGTCACGCCCAAGGACGATCCAGACCGCACGCACGCCGAAGAAGCCCTTGAAACCTACACACCCCGGGCGGTATACGCCCTGGTGAGCCTGATTAATGTGCTCGACCGTTTTCCAGCCGTACGCCAGCGCGAGATGCGGGCCTTGCTGCTGGCAGCTTTCGAGCAGGCCAACTCGCTGTGGTCTTTTACGACCGTGCGGGAACGCCCACGCCAGCTTAAAACTTCTCCGTTCTATTTCGAGAAGAACATCTGGCTGGCCTTAGAAGAAAGCATCGACCACTGGACCGGTACAGAGCATGCGGTGCAGAATCTGCCTCTGACCGAATGGCCCGTCCCACCCCCTGAAACCGGGGGAATCTGTCTCTTCCCGGGACCTGTGCGGCTGCTGGCTGAGCAGTGGAAAAGGAAGCAAAGCGAGAGCTTCACTATCCGCGCCATCCTGGCTGCCCTCCCCCGTCCAAACCAGGCTTATTGGACCCTTTCGGCTTTATGGGCGGGCTGGTTGTGGAGCCAGGAGGCCACAGCTGTGTTCAAAAGCGTTCTCCGAAGGCACCGGTATGACTGGCAGTGGCACTCCGCCGCTTTAGCATCAGCTTTTGAAAGCCTGAACAATCTGGTTGATACAGACACACAGTTTTGGGTGAACATCGGCGAATGCGAACCCGGCTTCCTGGCTGCTGCCCTGGTTGCAGCTGAGCTGGCGAATTTCGATCTTGATGGTCTCGGCCTGCGGGAAGAGGTAGACCAGGCACAGGTCCGATGGAGAGTGACCGGCAGGCACAGCTCACGTGAGACCAGGTCCGAAACAGAGACCCTGGAGAAGCTGCGCGCTGCCTGCCAGGTGTCGGCAGTCGAGCACCTGGAATCTCGCATGGAACCTGCCAGCTTTGGGCAGCTGTTTGCTGCCACCCTGGCCGGGCTGGTCAAAGACTGGGATTTCCAGCCAGCCCTGCCAGCTGCACCCATGGAAAAACTGTCCTCCCTACAGGCAGCGGCCAACCAGGCCTTCAACAACAGGAGAGTGTTTGAACGGCTTGGCGCCACTGAGAAGTCTGCCGAAACCGGGCAGTGGTGGCTGACTTCAGGCAGCCGCACCTTTTCACCCAGCGAAGAGGATGAAAGTTATTCTCTGTCCGATCGAGTCGAAATGAGCGTCGTACGATCCCTTATCCGGTCACCTGGAGGCAGCTTTGAGCAGATTGACCTGGAAACCTGCCGCGAATTCGATGGACTCTTTACTCCAAATCGAGACCTGGTTCTGGAATGCCTTACTTCTTACGGCCTGCCGGCGGACCCCACAGGCAGCGCCTGGAAATTGAGATCGGAAGAAGATCCAGCTTCCCGGCGTGCAGATTTGAAAAGTATTTCCAACCTGGTCAGGATGATCGGAGGAAACCTGTCGCTCGAGGTGAACGAGGTCGAATATCCTGATGTTGGAGAACCTGCTCAACCCCCGGTTCAGTGGCGCGACCAGCATGGGAAAATCGTGTACACCTTTTTCTTCCTGGCATCCACAACCTGCAGCAAACTGGTCGCCTCACGGTCTTCAGCCAGCAGTAGAGATTTCTCCCCATTGATCGATTCTCCAAAGAGAAATGTGATCGTAATACCAGGCAGCCGCTCCCGGTTAATGCTTTTCAAACTGGAAGAAGACCTGCACTTGAAAAGGGCAATTATAAGCAGATGGCTCATCCTGAAGTTCAGGCTGGTCCACCGCCTGGCGGACAACCTGGGATATGACCTGAGCCAGCTGCAAAAACTGTTTGACCTTGATCCCCTGGCATACCAGGATCCCCAATTACCGCTTTTTTAGATTCAAAATAAATCCTCACAGGTCTTGGAGACTTATGAGGTTTTTCTTTCGGAGGATCAAGGCTTCGGAGTGGGAAAAATTGGCCAGGGGAAAGTGGGGTAGGGTGTAGGCAGCGGAGGGGTATCTGTGGCACCCGGGAAAGGCGTAGGCACGGGAGTCCAGGTCGGGTAGGTAGTCTCGGTCGGGAAAGGTGTTACGGTAGGATACGGAGTGTCGGTCGGGGTTGGCGTGGGTGTGGGTACCTCGACAACCAGGCGCATGAGTTTTTCTGCGTGCGTCCCCTGCTGGCTGTAAATGCGCAGGCGGAAGGTGTATAACCCGTCGGGCAACCCATCCAGCTCCCAGGTCGCCAGAATCCCGGACTGACGGAGGCGATCGCGACCCCTGAAAAGCGTCTCCCAGCGGTCCGGTTTTTCCCCATGCCCATATTCGAGATCCAGGGATTCAAAACCATTCGTGGCATCTGCCATCACATAGAAATCCACCGAATTTGCTTCGATGCGCTCTCCTTCACGAGGAGAAATGAACTCCAGGATTGGTCGCGGGTCATCCGCGCGGCACTCCCGCTCCGGGACGAAAAACACCGGGTCTTCGAAACCCATCTGTTCTGCCCAGGCCTTACCCTGAGGGTTCCGGTTGATCCACCTTTTCGCCCATTCGTCCTTGACGTTTATGACGAATTGTTCATCGAGGTAATCCGGGCAAGCTGGAGAAGCCAGCAGCCCGGTCCAGGTATCCAGGAGGGCTTTTCTCCACAGGTCCTGATCTTTGGGCAGGGGAGGCTGGTCGGCTGCGAACAGCTCAGTGATCTGGCGCGGGCACCATTCTGAAGGCAGCGATCCAGAGAACTCGCAGATGGAATATTCCACCACTCCAGGCGGTTTTTGAAAACTTGAAGTCGCCCCTCCGGCAAACTGCTGAACCAGGGACTGCATCGTCTCCGCCCAGATCGGAGCTGCGCCGACAACTCCACTGATGTTCTTCATGGGCGTGTAATTGGCGTTGCCAACCCACACGCCGACCACGACATCCGGCGTATAACCTATGGTCCAGTTGTCACGAAAATCGTTGGTGGTCCCGGTTTTTACAGCTGCGGCAAATGGAAGCTTGAGCACCGAATTCTGCCCGAAACCAGGAGTGCGTGCCTGGTTATCGGAGAGAATGGACGAGATCAAGAAGGCATGCTCCGAACGGATCACCTGCTCGGCTGCAGGCGCCTGGTAGGCATACACCTGGTTGCCTTCATGATCCAGGATGCGGCTGATGGCCACCGGTGGTAGGCGTCGCCCGTAATTGGCTATCGTACCGTATACTGAAGTCAGCTCTAAGAGTGTGACTTCTCCCCCACCGAGTGTTAATGACAGCCCGTAATCCCCACGGTTCAGGGTGGATATTCCCATGCGCCGGGCAAAATTGATAAAACCATCCGGCTCTGCCGTGTTAGGATTGTCCGTGATCCCCACGAAATCCAGCGTTTTGACGGCCGGGATGTTATACGAACTTCCCAAAGCTGTTCTCACCGTGATAGGCCCATGAAAGCGCTCATCGTAATTCTGCGGTTCATACGGCGGGCTGGGGTCGCCCGGGACACCGGAAGGCGGGAATTGGGAAGGAACATCCCAGATCAACGTGGCTGGAGTCCAACCTTTTTCAAAGGCCGCCAGGTAAGTGATCGGCTTAATGGCAGAACCAGGCTGGCGCGGGCTGATCGCCATATTCACCTGCCCAGAGATGGCTTCATTATAAAAATCGGCGGAGCCGACCATGGCCAGTATTTCACCGGTTCCAGGTTTCAGAATCACTATCGCCCCGCTGGAAACATTCTGTCCCGCCAGCGAGTCAATTTGCTTGCGCAGCACACCCTGTGCAAGATCCTGGACGGCGGGCTGAAGGGTAGTATAGACCGTGAAACCGGAGCGGTAGATGGTCTGAGGATCGTATTGTGCTTCGAGCAGGCTGCGCACATAATTGACCCAGTGCGGGTAGCGCATCTGGATGGCAGGCGGATTGAATGGATAATTTTTAATCTCACTGACCGCGTTGGTGACTTCTACCGGACCGACACACACTCTCTCCACGCTGTTGCTCACATAGATACAGCCGCTTTCCTGGCTGTCCTGGTACATCAGCAAAAGCACATCATCCAGGCGCTGGTAGACGACTTCCGGCGAAGTGAAAATGTCATAAATACCCGGGGCTTGCGGCAATCCTGCCAGGAAGGCAGACCGTCCCAGGGTCAGGTCGCTGGCTCTGGCGCCAAAATATGTCTCTGCTGCGGCTTCGATGCCGTAGGCCAGGTTTCCGAAATAGATCTCGTTAAGATACAGCTCCAGGATCTCATCCTTGCTGTACCTGCGGGTGATTTCAGCCGCCAGGATCGCCTCACGAATCTTCCGGTCATAGGACTGCTCGGTGCGTTCCTCGGGAGTGAAGAGCAGGGTGCGCGCCAGCTGCTGGGTGATGGTCGATGCGCCGGAAACAGTTTCGCCGGATTGATAATTCTGCCAGAACGCTCTCCCGATCGCCATCAGGTTGAATCCAGGATGCTGGTAGAAATCCTTGTCTTCAGTCGCAATGGTCGCAGCGACCAGGTCAGGGTCGATGCGGGAAAGCGGCACATATGTCCGCCTTCCAGCATTCGGATCCAGAATCTCGTAAAGGGTATTTCCGTTGGCATCCAGGATGCGCGTGGTTTCAAACTGCGAAGCCCGTTCGCGCAAGTCGCTGATGCTGGGCAAAGAGGAGGCGATGCGGTAGTACTGGTAAAACATTAAGGACACCAGGCATAAGCCTGCGACCAGGAGGAGAAGCGTTCCAATAAAAAATATACGCAGGAAGCAGCCTGAGATGTTCCTCCAAACTGACCTGGGTGAGGCTGCACGTGGTCGATGGGAGGACACCGGGCGCGCCGGGTGAGACGGAGTGCGTGCCGTCGGTGGAGCAATCAGCCTGCGCCGTGTTGGACCCGGTGAAGTTGGCAGTGAAGTGTTGATTAACTTGCTGTCAAAGGCAGAAGGCCTGACCTGCGTCGCATCATTGTCAACACGAGGTACTTTCTTGAGCCATTCGGGTGGGACGTCATTTCGCTGAGGCCGGACAGTGGGTGTCCCGCTCACCTGCTGGGCGGATAAATCGTCGGATCCACCTTCGAGTGCTCCCCGGTCAGCCTTGCGGTTTGGCCTCACTGGCTGGGTGTCTCCCAGGGCCGGTCTTTCCGAATCATCCCGAATCGGGATCGTATTACTGTCACTCATATTCTATGGATTGGAATTCAAGGCAGCGCGTGCCGGAAGCAATTGTTCCGGGTTGCGTGCTAATTCCCTTTTTGGCGCGAGGCTAGAAGCGCGTTCCATACCCCTTTATTGACAATTTCAGCGCGCTGGTTCATCACCTTGGCTTCGATAAGCACCGAACCACCACCCAGCCGCGGGATGTCCTTGGTCTCGACTACGGTCAATTCCACATGCAGCGTATCGCCCAGGAAAACCGGCTTGCTGAACTTCCATTCCTGGATCTCACGGAAGGCTAAGACCGTACCTTCCATCACACCTGTCTGCACCACTAACCCCATAGAAATTGATAGGACCAGAAGTCCGTGAGCGACCCTTTGACCGAAAGGCGAATTTTGGCTGAATTCGGCATCAATATGTATCTGATTAAAATCTCCGGTCAGCCCGGCAAAACTGACCACATCACTTTCAGTGACAGTCCTGGCTGCCGTGGTGATGGTCTGGCCGATCTCAAATTCTTCGAAATACAGGCCGCGCGGCCGCCTGCGGAATAAATCCATCTTCTCCTCCATCCAATATTTCGATTAGCGTTTCATTCTAGCACAAAAAGGCCAGTTCCCTTTGACCTGCTGAGCAAGATGCCATAAAATGTAGATGTGCGTAAATGGAACCTGACTCAGAATGATCCATTATGCCTGACCCTGGCCGCAGACGCCCGGTTAGGACCGACTGATTACGCCGACGACCAAATCTGGGAGCTGGTCTTCGGGAAAGGCTCACCGCCGGCGGTATCTTTACAGACCACATACGGCTTGAGAGCACGCTCAATGCGGCTCTTTCCTTCCTTCACATTCCAGGACTCCACTCGCATCGATCCAGCCACGTTTCACAGCCAGCCCTTAATCCAGCTTTTGTTTCCCAACTTTTTAATGTTGAAATACAGTCCTTTCCAGGGAATAGACGTAATCACTGAGTATTGGGTTCCTGAATCGCATGTGATTTCTGGCAGAATTCGACTGCTGAACCTGGGCGGAGATGCAGTGCACATCAAATTCGAATGGATCGCCCAGCTCACTCCTGCGGAGGGTCAGCGCATGGCATTCACGGAAATCCAGGCCGTAAATGTGCTGGCAGGTGAAACGGGATCCCTGGAACCGGTCCTTTTTATGACCGGCGGCCCAAAGCCTGGTACTGGAATTTACCCCTCACTTGGACTGAACCTGGAAATCCCAAACAATGGAGAACGTCAGGCGACCTGGGTGCTCGCAGCTGTGGCCAATACAAACGATTCCTTCAACCTGGCACGCTCGATTGCAGGCAGAAACTGGGAAGCGGAGCGTTCCAGGTTGGAAAGCCTGAATTCCCAACAGGTGGAGGTCCTGACCGGCAATCCGGATTGGGATGCCGTGTTTATGCTTACCCAGAAGAAAGCGATCGAGTCATTCATCGGGCCTACGGAGAACTTACCTTATCCATCGATTGTGATGACACGCACCCCTGACCAGGGTTATTCACTGCGCGGGGATGGCAGCGATTACAGCCACCTCTGGAATGGACAGGCCGCCCTGGATGCGTTTTACCTGTCAAGCATCATCCTGCCGGCGGCTCCGCAGCTGGCCAAGGGACTGCTGATGAATTTCCTGTTCGTCCAGGAAGAAGGTGGGGAAATTGATTGGAAACCCGGCATGGCAGGACAGCGGGGCAGGCTGAACGCCACGCCTGTCCTGTGCAGCCTGGCATGGATGATTTATGAAGCAACGGAAGACCGCGAATTCTTGAGACAGATTTTTACAAAATTGCTGGCGTTTCTCAAGTCCTGGTTCACTCCCAGGCACGACAGAGACCAGGATGGTTTCCCTGAATGGGACCACCCTGCGCAGGGGGGGATGGAAGACCACCCGGCCTATTCTCCGTGGCTGAACTGGTCACAAGGAGCCGAGATTTCTTCGTCCGAGAATCCAGCCATGGGCGCATTTCTTTACCGCGAGTGCCAGTCGTTGATGCAGATAGCGCGCTTGCTGGGACAGAGAGAAGAGCTGCTGGAAATTCAGACTCTTGCTGAGCGGCTGCGGCAGGCTGTCGAGGAATGCTGGGATTCCGTCGAAGCAGGCTACCTGGATAGAGACCGCGAATCACATTACTGCACAGTTGGTTCCTGGCTGGGCAATCAGACCGGCCCGGGGTTGATACCTATCGAACAGAAATTCTACCACCCGGTCCGGCTGCTTTTCCATATCCAGTCAAATTCAGGCACCAGGCCTGCTCCCAATATTTTCATACACGGCATGGGGGTTACTGAGCGGGAAAGGATTGAACACCTGGCAGATACGCAGATCCGCTGGATGCTCGATCAGGGCCGGATGACAGGGGAGCTGCTGTATTCATCCATCGAAAAAATCGAGGTCCAGGGGTTGGGCAGCAATGATTACCTGAATGTATACAGCGTGGGATACCACCAGGTCTTTTACAGCTCCTTGCTTCCTTTGTGGGGCGGAATCCCCCATCCCGAACGCGCTGTTGAGCTGGTGGAAGGCAGCCTGCTTAACCCGTTCAAATTCTGGCGGACGCATGGTATCCCAGCCTGTGCTGTGCCTCCGAGCGAAGCTGCCACGGTCTGCGACTGCGCCAGCCCGGCCTGGAATGCCCTGATCGGAGAGGGATTACTCAGCTACGGATATCAACAGGAAGCTGCGGACCTTTGTTCCAGGTTGATCGATACGATAATCGAGACCCTGAAGCGCGAAACTGCCTTTCGCCGCATGTACCGGGTGGAATCCGGCCAAGGACAGGGTGAGCGAGATGCATTGACCGGCCTGGCGCCGCTCGGTTTCTTCCTGGACACCCTGGGTGTTCGCTTGATTTCTCCTCACAGGGTAGCAGTGGTTGGTTTCAACCCATTTCCATGGCCAATTACGGTAAAATATCGAGGATTAACGGTCTTGAAACAGAAGGACAAAACGACTATTATCTTCCCGGATGGGCAAACGGTAAATGTCGAGGATCCTGCACCTCAGATCATCGCCCTGGAGAAGGAAGCTGCCTGAAAAACACGGCAGGGAATTGTAGAAAATCTTTGGCTCGATCCAACTGATAACAAATCCTATGGTCAAGCGATTGATAACAGCCATCATCCAGATGCGTGACGCCGATCTCGCAACGAGTGTATTAAACCAGGCTGGTTTCCCGGTATCACGCATGTCGAGCTCAGGCGGCTTCCTGGGCAGATGGAATGTCACACTCCTGGTAGGCATCGACGAAGGCCAGGAGAAGCAGGTGCAAAATATTCTGACCCAGATCTGCCGCAAGAGGGTCGAATACGTCGCCACACCTATCGATGGCTCTCCTTTTCACCTGCCGCTTTCGACGCCTGTGACCGTTGGAGGCGCGACCCTTTTTAGCGTAAAAGTTGAACGCTATGAGGAGATGTGATGAAGCTGATCATCGCAATTATTCAAAACACAGACAGCGATACAGTCTCGCAGGCTCTGGTTGAAGGTAAATTCCGGATCACACGGATTGCTTCCACCGGCGGTTTCTTCCGGCGCGGCTCTACCACCTTCATGATCGTGGTCAGAGACGAGCGCGTGGAGCTGGCAATCGAGGAAATCCGCAGAAGCCTATCCCCACAGACGGATGCGAGCGAGAAAAGGGCTACCCTGTTTGTCATTCCTGTTGAGAGCTTTGAACAGATTTAGATCAGTGCTGGCTTTGCTCGTGAAATTCTTCAACCTGGTAAATAAAAACATCCAACTTGTTGTACAGCCAGAAGTCTGCTGAAGTCCCCAGTTTCAGGCACAGGTGATCCAGGAACTCCTCCGGTTGTGGGATCTTTTCCCAGACCTGCGGGAGAAAAGTTGCGCGGCGGCGTCCAAGGCTGAGAATTACGCCGTCTATGCCCGGCTTTAGCAATCCAGGCAGCTCGCGCGGGTCACCATAAGGGAGAGGCTGGGGGGCAGTCAGGCGTGAAATTTCGATCTCGATCCCAGACAGCTCTCCAGGCTGGACCTGTGGAAACCTTGGATCTTGCAAGGCAGCAGCCATCGCGTGTTCCTGCACATCCCAAGCCAGGGGCTGGCTGGCTTCCAGGGCGCCGATGCAACCTCGCAGGGAGCCGCTCATTGTTAAGGTGATGAAAGTCGCAGCGGGCTGCCGCAGGCTTTCCGGAAGTCGATCTAAATCCGGCTTTCTCAGGCGTTTTCCGCTGACAGCGTCCACCAGTGCCTGGCGTGCAATCGTCAACAGCAGCTCTCGCTCATTTTCCTGCAATTGGTCATCCATAATGATCCTAAGGAATCCGACTGAACGGAATCAGCTTTTAAAGATCGAATGATAATGGCGATCGAAATAAATCAGCGGTTGTTCCCCGTCCCCTTTCTGCATCGCCAGTACCTGGCCGATGAACAGGGTGTGCTGGCCAATTTCGTGAGTATCACATACCTGGCAGTCAAAGCATACGAGGCCGCCGCGAATCAGGGGTGCTCCGGTCACCAGGGTGAAAGTATCCACGCCTCGAAAACGGTCCAGCTTTTCCGTCTGCCGGCCAGCGAACCGGTCGGAAATCGCGACCTGGCTTTGATCCAGGATTGTGACCGCGAAAACACCGGATTCTTTTACCAACCGGTGTGTACGAGCGTTATCCTGCAAAGACACCAGCAGCATGGCTGGATCGATGGAGATAGAAGTAAACGAGCTGACAGTCATACCGTGACGGATGTCATTATAGATTGAAGAAACGATCGTAACGCCCGTAGCCCAATTCCGCATTGCCAGGCGCATTATTTCGGGATCAACTTTCGCATCAGTAACGTCCAATTAATCTCCTTACTCCCTTACATATCAGTTCATCTTACTTAGTCGAGCACCCGCCGTCAAGAGGCGAATTCCTTCTATCTATGATTAAGAAATCTTCCCTATCCAAAACAGCAGCTGTGTGCTAAACTTCAGCCCTGGTTAACTGAGTTTCAGATAACCTTTCCGTTTCTGGCGCACTTACAGCGCAGTCCAGAGACAATCCCGAGGAAAGGAGGAATCCCCATGCGCGAATATGAAGTAGTTGTAATAGTCCAGCCTGATCTGGACGATACCGCATTTGCGGACGTAGTCGGCCGCATATCCGGCTGGATCAAAGACAGCGGTGGCGAAGTAAGCAAGACCGATGTCTGGGGGAAGCGCCAGCTGGCGTATCCCATACGCAAATACAACGAAGGCCAATATTTTCTGATGAATGTGAAAATGGCGCCTACCTTTGGCACCGAGCTCGACCGCAACCTTCGCTTTTTGGAACCAGTGATACGGTATATGCTGGTCGCCAAATAGGTTTTTAATGCATCCGGCCGTGTTCTTTCCGGTAATGTATAAGGAGCGAAGATGAACCGTGGATTGAATAAAGTCATGATCATCGGGCGTTTAGGCCGCGATCCTGAAATGCGTTACACGCCATCGGGGCGTCCGGTCACAACCTTCAGCGTCGGAACCAACCGCAGCTGGAATACTGCCAATGGTGAAAGACGGACTGAAACGGAATGGTTCAATGTGGTCGCCTGGAGCAGCCTGGCTGAGATATGCAAGCAGTATCTCCTCAAAGACAACCAGGTGTATATTGAAGGCCGGCTTCAGACACGTCATTGGGAAGATAACGAAGGCTTGAAGCATTCAGCGGTCGAAATTGTTGCCAACGAGATGATCATGCTCGATGAACGGAGAGAATCAGCCTCCCCAGAAGCTTTAGACGATGATTATCACGAAGAATAAATACACCAGCCTCCAGGTTTCGGAGGTTATACAGGAGAAAGAAAGTGACCAACCAGATCGATACAGGTGAAGGCCAGGGGCCAGGTGGCAGGCGGTTTTTTGCGCGACCTCGCATTTGCCCATTCTGCTCAGAAAAGAATATGAAGATCGATTATAAACAACAAGAAGTCTTACGCAGATTTGTGACCGATGATGGGAAAATCCGCCCTCGCCGGCAAACCGGTGTCTGCGCAAGGCACCAGAGAGCCCTGGCCACGGCAGTCAAACGCGCTCGCCACATCGCCCTGCTGCCCTATTCCGGAGAGGTACTGCGATAATCGTATCCAAACCGGCGCTTATTCAGGACGCCCAGCTGTGCACACTAAGGCGTTCCAGGTTTCTCACATTTTCGCCGGTTTGGATAGTCAGGTTTAAAAATGGCAAAAAATCCTAATAAACCCATCACACCAACTAAAAAGCATCTGGCACGCCTCGAAAAAGAACGCCGCCAGACACAATACATCATGATAGGAGCCGCCATTGTGGTGGTTTCTGTTTTAGCCCTGATAATCTTCGGCATTCTAAACCAGACTGTCCTGGCGGACCGCCGGCCGGTGGCGCTGGTCAATGGACAACCCATTCGCAGTTCCCAATTTGTAGAACAGGCGCGTTATGTGCGATACTTAATGGTCCGTAATGCCGAGAATACTTACCAGATGGCGCAGTATTTTGGGCAGGACCCATCCATGGCTCAAAACTTTGTCCAGCAGCTGCAGCAGGTCCAGGCCCAGCTAAACCCATCAATCATGGGTAACCAGGTGATGGATACGACTGTCGATGATATCCTGATTCGCCAGGAGGCAGAAAAACTGGGAATCACCGTGACAGATGCCGAAGTAGAGCAGGCATTCCAGGCTGCTTTCGGATATTATCCGAACGGCACTCCGACTCCATCGGCAACCATAGAAATCATCCCGACCTCCACCCTCTCCGCCTTCCAGCTCACCATGATCCCACCGACGCCCACCGAAACGGTGACTCCCACGGTAACATCAACAGCCACACTGACCCCCACGCTGACGCTGGCACCCGGGGTCACCGCTTCTCCAACTGCGGAGCTCCCACCTGCCACCGAAACACCGGCTCCCAGCTCAACCAGCTCTCCCACACCGGTATTAAGCCCGACGGCCACAAATACACCGACACCATTCACCACCGAAGGCTTCGCCACGCTGATCGCAGACACGTTTACGAAACTCCAGGAAGACTACGGAATCGAACAGAAAACCCTGCGCTACGTGATCGAGTCACAGCTTCTCCGGCAAAAGGTGATGGACACGGTATTAGGCGATGTCGCAGCGTCTGAGGAACAGGTATGGGCCGAGCACATCCTGGTCGAAGATGAAGCACTGGCTAAAGATATCTATACTCGCCTACAAGAAGGTGAAGACTGGTCGATGATGGCAGGCACCTATTCGACGGACGACAGCAACAAGAACAATTCCGGCGACCTTGGCTGGTTCGGTCGCGGCGCGATGGTGAAGGAATTCGAAGATGCGGCTTTCGCCGCAGAGATCGGTGAAACCACCGAACCTGTCAAGAGCGAATTCGGCTGGCATATAATCCGCGTTCTCGGGCATGATGAACGCCCGGTTTCCGCGGAATCATACCAGCAAACGAGAGATCAAGCATTCCAGGACTGGTTGAGCGGGGTGCGCGAATCTGGTGAAATTGAAATCCGCGACTGGTGGGTTGAAATTGTGCCGGAGACACCTGCCCTTCCCAACGAGATCCTGCAGTTCATCCTGGCGAACAGCCAGCAAGGTGAACAGCTGCCACAGGAATTACCGTGATTCGAAAATCAAGTATTTACTAATTCGCATAATTCCATCAAGGAGGAACAATGGCTGAAACAGTATATAAAGTAATCACCCTGGTCGGTACCAGCCCAGAATCGTGGGAAAAGGCAGCTAAGGCAGCGGTTGAGACGGCTGCCAAGAGCCTGCGCGATTTACGCATCGCCGAAGTGGTAGAGCTCGATATGCAGATAGACGATGGGAAGGTCATGCTTTACCGGGCAAAAGTCAGGATTTCCTTTAAATACCACCAGGAAGAAGACTGACAGACCCTGATAACTGAAAATTGATAATCCGCGCGGCAGGAGATTGCTGGTGGGCAATGTCCTGCCTCGCGCGCCCGGGGGATTATAGAAACGGCAGCCGAGAGCGGTACCGGTCCAGGGTCACTTTATTGGCTTCCAGGGCTTCTTTTTCGGAGCCGACATTCGGACAGCGCATCAAGGGGGGTATCTCCCCCGCCTGCAGGTAATTCTCGATCACCTGGCTGAAAACTGCATGAATCATCAACATCGCCAGCACGGTCGACATGGCGCCGGTGGTGCCTAATTCTGGCTGAGATGCGATCGGCAGCGCGTTATCTCCCGGCGGGACGTCGTGGTCCAGCACCAAGTCAACCACATCGCATAAGTGCTTCCCGCTGCAGTGCCGGGAAGGGAATGCCGCTGAATAGCGGCGCGAGGTCACTCCAATCGCGAACAAGCCTCTTGCTTTTGCTTCCAACGCGACTTCGACCGGGGCATTATTCCTGCCGGAGGCCGAAAACACAATCATGACTTCGCCCTCCCGCAGGTCAAAGCGAGGCACCACGAAACGCGTGGCATAACCTTCCCATTTTTCCAGGACGATGCACTTCTCGGTTCCCTCGTGGAACATCAGGCTGGGATCGAGCAGTGGACTGACCGGCGCCAGCATTCCAGAGCGGTAGAAGGCTTCTTCAACTGGCAAATGCGAGTGCCCGGATCCGAACAGGTGCACTACCCCACCCTTGCGCAGCGAGGCGGTGACCTGGCGCGCAGCTTCTTCGATCTCGGCAGCCTGGCGTTCGATGATCCCTTGTTGGGCAGTGATCATGGATTCAAGGTACTGCTTCCAATAAGCCATTTTTTCTCCTTCTCAACTATTCAACCTGAGGATTCCAGATTTATGCCAGCAGTGTTCGGGCCCGGTAAACCAGTCCGCTTTCAAGAATGCCACCACAACTTTGGCCTGCTTACCTCCCTGGTTGACAAACTGGCAGTGACCTGCCGCCGCCGGAACCACCACTGTCTCGGCGTAGTTTACTCGCAGCTGGCGTCCATTGGGAGTTCGAATATCAACCGGCCCTCCTTCCACCAGGTTCATCACCAGCGGCGAGCCTTGTGCCTGCCATTCTGCCTGGTGGTCGAACTCGATGCGGATAACGTCGTAAAAATGCTCCACATGTGTCGGCAGGTGGATGATTTTCCAGCCATCGCCCTGGGATAGCATCCTGGGAACCGAAACCAACTCTTTCAGCACTTTCTTACCCTTGCGGTCGAAGACCAGGTTTTCAAAGGCTCGCTCTATATTCAGAGGACGCGGCTTTCCGTCCAGATCCAGCCTGAGCCAATCGTACATTTTAAACGTGAAAATATAAGGGGTGGCGCTGATCTCCAGGATCAGGTTGTCTTTTCCAGAGCCGTGAATGGTCCCGGCAGGGATCAGTACCAGGTCGTGCCTGTTTGCGGGAATGCTGTTGACATACCGGTCGATTTCCACCGGAATATTCTCACGCGCGCTGAGCTCCAGCTGCTGGCGGAAGGCCTGTGGATCGATCGATTTCTGGAATCCCAGGTAGATTTTCGCGCCTGGCTTGCAGTCCAGCACATAATAGGCCTCATCCTGTGTAATATTCTCCCCAAAGTGCTCCCGGATATACCTGGTCCGGGGATGGCATTGGATGGATAGGTTGCTGCCATCAAAGGTGTCCAGAAAGTCAAAGCGGATCGGAAATTCACATCTAAAATATCCCTCAAAATCACCCAATACAGCCTGATAGCGATAATACATCAACATATCGAAGGATACTTCCAGCAGCCGCCCGCCGCTTTCGAGTAAGATCCCATTTTCCGGTGAGATCAATTCGAACGACCAGGCGTAGTTGGGCACATCCCGGGGCAGCTGCGGGACATTTTCTTGGATCCACTGGCCTCCCCAGGGACCCGGTTCGAACCACGGCCGGGCTCTGAATGCTGAAAAGCTCAGCTCCGTGAGCGCCGAGCGCAGGTCATCTCCGGATATCACCAGCGGTTCAGCAGGACGCTGCGCGTCGATATACAGCTCGAGTTTTTCCACCAGCCGTGATTTATGGCGGTTCAGGACCGGCCAGTCGACAAAATATAGGTGTTTATATGCTGATTTATGCTCCGCTGGTGGAGTGACCCCCAGGAGCTGGATATTCCCGGCCCGCATGCGAAACTGGATTTCATTCTTCGGGACGTCCACATACACCAGGACTCCATCCCAACCTGCCAGTACTGCGCCGCAGCCGTAGAGCACGTTGAGCTTTTTGTCCTCGTCCGGGTGGATCTGCGATAATTTCTCCGAATCGAAGAAATCTGCCAGCTCTCCTGGGAACCTGGAGCCGAACAGCGGATCATCCCCGCCCAGGGACGGTGCGATCATTTTCTCGATCAATGCCTGGTTTTTATAAGCCTGTGCGACGTGTTGGAAGCTGGCCTGCATCCCTAATTCGATGAACTCACGATCCAGGCTCGCCCGGAATAATTCCCACATCACTCCAGCATAACCGTCGATCACGACCCGCTGCTGCCCAGCCAGGAGCGAAGCGATGCCCCTGAAACCAGAATAGATCTGCGATCCTGGGATCGAAAACGCCGGGTATAGGTTGTAGCGGCTCCCAGAAGGAACTGGAGCGTTGGCGGGTGCCAGGATTTGGCTGGTTTTTCGAAATGCCCCGGGGATGCCTTCTGTCAAAATTGAGCTCTTTCGCCGCCGGGTTTCTACTCTACCAGATCGCCCAGCTCGTCCAGTTTGAGGCTTAACACCTGGCTGGCGGAATCTCTACCCATCGTCACACCGTAGATCACATCTGCAACCTGCACAGTATTGCGGTTGTGGGTGATGATGATAATCTGTGTTTTTTGACTCAGCTCATTCAACATTTCACGGAATCGGCCTACGTTCAACTCATCCAGCATTGCGTCGACTTCATCAAGGACGCAAAAAGGCGGGGGAGAGACGCGGATGAGTGAGAAAATCAAAGCCGTGGCAGTCAGGCTGCGTTCTCCTCCGGAAAGAAGTGCCAGACCCTGTGAGCGGCGGCCAGGCAGGCGTGCTTCAATGTCGATCCCGGTCGCGCTGATATCATCAGGATTGGTGAGCACCAACCTGGCTGAGCCGCCGCCAAATAGACGAGTAAAGATGTCTTTAAATTCTGCAGCAACCGAATAGAAGGTCTTCTGAAAATCACGATCCATTAATTCGTCCAGCTCTTTGATCACCTGGCGAATATCATCATCCGCTTTATTGAGATCGCTGACCTGGGTGGTCAGGAAATCGTAGCGCTCGCTCACTTCTTCATATTCCACCTGGGCCTCCGGGTTGATGGGACCGAGCCGGCGAATTTGCTGGCGCTGGCGGCGGATCAGGTCTTCCAGGTCCGGTGACAGGCTGGTTACCTGCGGCAGTTGTTCTACCATGCCTTCCAGTGGCAGCGGAGTTGGCCCTGAAATCTCCTGGGCGTAATCAAACGCCACCAGCCCAAAGTCATCTTCAATCCGGTGGCGCAGGGACTCAAGCGCTTCCTGCCGTCGGTCGAGATTAATGCGCATCTGGGCGTTCATTTGCTCGGCCATGCTCATTCGCTGCCGGAAGTGGCTTTCCGATTCCAGCGCAATTCCCAGATCCTTCTCGAGATTCGAAAGCTCCGCCTCTGCCGGATCGATCTGCGACTGCAGCTGCTTGATTTTCTCGCCTATCTGTTTTTCCTGGATTTGCAGGCGTTCTCTTGCAACCGCCAGCTCTTCCAGGGTGCCCGCCAGCTCCGAGCGGCGATTCTCGAGCTCCTCACGAGAAGCACTCTGGCGGTCGAGCGTTTGCTGGCGTTCTTCCATACGCTCATTGGCGGATGCGAGGCGTGCGCTGGCCATCGCCAGCTGGGTGCTCCAGTATGAAGCGCGGGCTCCAGATTCATCCAGGGAGAATTCACCCAGCCTGGCCTGCAGCCTGCGAAGCTCTTGTTTCCCAAGTGCTAATTCCTGCCCGGTATTTTCTTGCGTTCTTTCATGCGCCTGAATCTCATCAGACACCTGTTGGAGATCGATGCCATGTCCATTCACCTGCTGCTGGAGGAATTCGGCTTTCTGAACACCCTTTTCGAATGCCAGCTCCAATTGGTGTGCCTCAGTTAATCGAGCGCGCCAACTGGTCTCCAGAGAGTTACTTTCTGCGACCAGCCTGTCATTCTCAACTTTCAGCTCGTCCAGCTGCTTCTCAGCCACCCGGCGCCTGGCTTCAATTTTCTCCAGCTGTTTTTCAACTGCGGCAGCCTGGCTTTCGGTTTCCTTGCGCTGGCGTGTCCTTCCAAGAATGCTGCTTCCCGGCCTGGAGTCTCCGGTAGAAGATTGGATTGCACCCGAAGCATGGAATACTTCTCCGCTCAATGTGACCAGCCGCTCACCGGCCTGACCCTGGATCAAGAATTTTCGAGCTGAACGGCGATCGCGTACGATCAGAACCCTACCCAGCAGCAAGTCAACTGCCGAGCGGAGGTGTTCCGGGCAACGTACCAGGTCTGAGCCAACTCCGATAATGTCATCAGATACTGCCTTTCCTGGCCTGTGGCCCTGGCCGGCATTCAGATTTCCGAGGGGAAGGAGAATCCCACGGCTGTGTTCGCCAGAAAGCAAATCCAGAGCCTCATCCACTCCCTTTTCCAAGACGACAGAATCGATAAACTCGCCCAAGGCAGCTGCGATAGCAACTTCCAGCTCGGGTGGGACATCCAGCATGTCGTTCATCGAACCCAGGATGCCTGGCAGCTCACCTTTGCGGGAAGCTTCCAGCAGCAGGCGTGTACCGGGGGTATAACCGGTCAATAATGCCTCCGCCTGCAGGAAAACCTCGAGCTGCGCCTGCAGTCCAGCCAGCTCTGCAGCTTTCCGACCCTGATCCTCAACGGATTTTTGGCGTTGTCCTTCGGCTTTTTCTATCTTCTCCTGGTAGGCAGAAAGCAGGCGCTGGCTGGCGAGTAATCTGGTTTCTGCCCGCGCTGAAGATTCATGCGCAGCTTCGATCCCAACCTGCAGCTCCTGCAGACTCGCTTTGGAAGATGCCAGGTTTTGCTGATCTTCTTCCAACGACTTCTGAATGCGCTGGATGCGAGCCTGGTTTCCTGCTATCAGGGCTTTGATCTGTCCCTGGTTGTTCATCAAATCGGAAACCAGCTGTTGGGCTGCTGCAATACCCGACTCGATCTCCTCACGCCTGGATTTCAGGTCGTCGAGCTCAGATTGGACTGCAGATAATTGTGAATTGGCTTCATCGATCTCCATGCGGAAATTCGAGACCTCGACTGAAGAATTCTGCAGGTCTACCATTGACTGGTCGAACTGGACTCCCAAATTGACCAGGTCAGAATCCGAGGTATGCAGCTGGTTTTCCAGCAGCCTGCTGCGCTCTTCTGCGACAGCCAGTTCCCGGCTGGTCGCTTCTCGCCGGCTGTGCAGCCCGGATAATTCGTGGTGCAGAGCATTCAGCTCCTCCCGCCGGGCCTGGATCTTCTGACGGTAATCAGAAGTCTGCTGGTCGCGATCCACCTGTTCCAGTCGCACTGACAGTAATCTTCCATCCTGGAGGCGCGCGTTCTCCTGCGCAGCCGCCAGCTCGGTCTGGGTAAGCTGCCAGTGGTAACCATACCATTCGCGCAGTGATCTGCGTAGCTCACCGACAGCCTGCGCGTGTTCCCTGGCCCGCCGTGCCTGGCGCTCGAGGCTGCTGAGGCGAGGCGTCAGCTCCAGCAGGATGTCCTGGACCCGTTCCAGGTTGCGCCTGGTGCTGTCGAGGCGGCGGATGGCTTCTTCGCGCCTCGAGCGATACAAACCGATCCCGGCGGCTTCTTCAAATAACCGCCTGCGTTCATCGGCTCTCAAAGATAGCACAGCATCCACCAACCCCTGTCCGATGACCGTGTACGTCCGTTCCGCCAGCCCGGATGGGTACAGCAGCTCTGAAACATCCTTCAAGCGCACTCGCTGGCCGTTGATCAGGTATTCATTATCTCCGTCACGGTAGGCGCGGCGTGTGACAGCCACTTCAGCAAAGTCGATGGGCATCCACCCATCCTCATTGTTGAATGTGATAGTAGCCGATGCCATACCGAGACGAGGGCGGGCTTCTGAACCGGAGAAAATCATGTCCTCGGTTTTGCGGCCGCGTAGCAGGCTGAACGACTGTTCTCCCAGCACCCAGCGGATGCAGTCGGCGATATTCGACTTACCGCTCCCGTTTGGGCCAACGATGGCGGTGATACGCGCCGAGAGGTCGAAAGGCGTGTGGTTGGCAAACGTCTTATATCCGTGCAGCTCCAGAAAATTCAATCGCCTCAGCATCTTATCGATCACCAAATCCCAGATTCTCCAGCGCCTGCTGGGCAGCCAATTTCGAAGCACTGCGCTTGCTATGCCCATGACCAAAACCCTGCACTTTCCCTCCGATTACAACTTCGACCTCAAAAGACTTTTCATGCTCAGGTCCAATGGCAGCGACTACCCGATACTGCGGAGCGGAAAATCCCTGGGATTGGACAATTTCCTGCAACTGGCTTTTTGGATCACGGTCCTTGTGTTTCTCAATCACCTGCCTGGCAGCAGGCACCAGCAGCGGCTCGATAAAATCCTGGACAACAAGGAATCCCTGGTCGAGATATAGGGCACCAACCAGAGCTTCGAAAGCCCCACATAAGAGGATCTGCCTATCTCGACCGCCGCCCAGGCCTTCCCCGCGCCCCAATTTCAAGGCGCTCCCTAAATCCAGAACCCGGGCAAATTCTGCCAGCTGTTCGGTGCGCACCAGTGCAGAACGCATGCGAGTCAGGTCACCTTCCGCCAGCTCCGGAAAATTATTATACAGCCAGGCTCCGACCAGGAAATCAAGCACTGCATCACCCAGGAACTCAAGGCGCTCATTATCCTCCAGCATTTCTGGATTCTCGTTCAAGAAAGAGCGATGGGTGAGAGCTCTCCTCAGAACGGACAGATTCGTGAAAGAGATATTTAACCGCCTGGCGAGGATTTCGGGTGATTCAACCTTCGGCTCTCCCTGAATGACAGTCTTCAATATCACATTCTCCCAGAACCCAGGGAGCGGCACAGGCCCTCCGAAGAAACACTATTTAGAAATGATGAATGTTCCTTTTGATAGGACCGCCTCTGGCGCTCCATTAGTTCTTTATATGACAATTTAAATCGATGAATGATACTTACGCACCACCAGGACTGCATTATGTCCGCCGAAGCCGAAAGCATTATTAACGGCTACGCGCACTTCACAATCGCGCGCCTGGTTCGGCACATAATCCAGGTCACACTGCGGGTCAGGCGTATGGTAATGCAGAGTCGGAGGAATGACGTTTTCCCGGCTTGCCAGGACGCAGAAAATTGCCTCCAGGGCGCCTGTGGCTCCCATCATGTGACCGGTCATCGATTTGGTCGACGAAACGGGAATATTATAAGCCCAATCCCCCAGCGCAGACTTGATCGCCCGGGTTTCTGCGGCGTCGTTCAACTGCGTGGCAGTGCCGTGGGCGTTCAGGTAGCTGACATCGGAGGGATTGAGCCCGGCAGATGCCAGTGCCAGGCGTATGGCCTGGGCGCCGCCAGCGCCGTCTTCCGCCGGAGCAGTGATGTGAAAGGCATCTGCAGTCGCAGCATATCCAGCTACTTCAGCCAGGATTTCCGCTTCTCTCTCCCGTGCACGCTGTTCGGTTTCCAGCACCAGAATGGCCGCCCCTTCTCCGACCACCAGCCCATCGCGGTTGAGATCGAATGGCTGCGGGGTCATCGAATAATCCTCATTCCGCCGGGACATCGCACCCAGCCGGTCGAATGCCCCTACCCCGATATCGGAAATGGTAGCTTCGGAAGCTCCAGTGATCGCACAGTCAATGATGCCGGAACGCAGCAGCATCCAGGCAGTTCCGATGGCGTCGATTCCGGACGCGCAGGCTGACCCGACCGAGAAGCACGGTCCCTTGATACCGTAATCGATGGCGACCAGGCCAGCAGCGCCGTTGGACATTAACATCGGAATCACAAATGGGCTGATGCGGCGCGGTCCCTCCCGGTCAATCACCCTGACAGTCTCGGTGATGGTGTTCAGTCCGCCAATGGCGGATGAAACGATCACGCCTATCCTGCGGCTGTTTTCTTCAGTGACGACCAGCCCGGCCTGAGCGATGGCTTCCATGGCAGCAACCGCAGCAAACTGCTCGTAACGGTCGCGGCGCCGGGCTTCACGCCCAGAAATGAAATTCTCGGGTGAGAAATTCTTTACTTCACAGGCGATCTTCACGCCATATTCACTCGTATCAAATTGGGTGATCAGGCCAACCCCTGAAACACCATTGATGGCATTATTCCAGGTCTGAGCAGCGCTATGACCGAGCGAATTTATTGTTCCGATACCAGTAACCACCACGCGTTCTTGCATGGATTTCCTCCAGCGAGCTTTTATTAAGGGCTTTTGAATCCTGTTCCAGTTAACAGGACCAGGATTGGATCGGGCAATTTTCCCAAGATTTCCTGCAGCGCCTGCCAGACAATTGCTGATGTGGGCTCTACTGAAAACCCCAAATCAGCCAGCTGGTCGCGGCCTTTGAGGATGTCCTCCTCATCCACCGCGATCATATCACCACCAAATTCGCCAAAGATTCCCAGCACGGTGTCTCCGCGCACCGGAAACCGCACCCTCACTCCTTCGGCGACGGTCGGCGATTCTGTAACCCAGCCTAATCCAGAGATGCCGTAACGCCTGACAGCCCACACAGGCGCACAAGCCAGCGCCTGGACTCCGACCGGGACAGGTACGCGGTCTGTGATACCGGCGTCCTGCAGTGCCCGGAATCCCTGCATCATGCCCAGCAGAAGGTTTCCCTGCCCTATGGGGGTTAAAACCGTTCCAGGGGCTCCACCCAGCTGTTCGACACTCTCAAATGCGGCAGTGGCATAACCAATCACAGCCTGGGGCAGGTAAGCATGGCTGGCATAGCATATCCCCTGTGCGGCCTCCCGCAGCACCGCTTCACTGGCGTTAGAGCGCGGTCCCATGATCCTCACGACCTGTGCTCCATACTTCTCGATCTGCAGGCGCTTGGGAGCAGAAGTCGAATCAGGGATGAATATGCGCGCTTTTACACCAGCTGAACTGGCGTAAGCTGCAAAGGCTGCTCCGGCATTGCCGGAGGAATCTTCGACTGCAGTCTCGACACCGCGTGAGCGCAGGAAACTCAATAGGACTGCTGCGCCGCGATCTTTGAAGGATCCAGTCGGGTTCTGGTATTCCAGTTTGAATGCCACACGCCTGCCGGAAATTTCGCGCCATTCGAGAGCTGTGTTTCCTTCTCCCAGGCTGATGACCGGAGCCCCGGAAGGGAGCGGAAAGCTGTGCCTGTAATGCCAGATGCCCGGTAGTCCCGGCTCGAGTTTATTTTTATCGTAGACAAGGTGAGATGCGAAGTAGAAGACGCCGCCGCAGCTCTGGCAGCGGTGCGGGACGCCTTCTTCCGGGTACGGGCGCCGGCAGTTCGTACAGAAGATTAATGGATTCGTCGTCATCCAGGATGGAAGGTTCGCTCAGTCAGTTCTTCCAGGCGTGTACTCCCCTTCCACCCATTCCTCACCTTTCGAGCCGAATTCTTTTTTCCAGACCGGCACAATTTCTTTCAACCGGTCAATACCATAGCGTGCGGCTTCAAACACACCATCATCACGGTGAGGCGAGCTGCAGCCGATTAAAACTGTAGGTGTGCCCGGATCCAGGCGACCGATCCTCTGGACCATGTAAATCCCTTCCACACGCGGCCAGCGCATCCGGATTTCCTGCGCTACCTGGCGCATCTTTTCTTCCGCCATCGGCTTATAGGCTTCGTACACCAGGTAGCTGGTTTGATGCGGGTCATCCCGGCTGGTTATCCCGCGCACCATCCCACTGAACACGCAGGCTGCACCGGTAGTATGGAGCGTGATCCGGCGCAAAACCTCGTCCACATCCAGCTCAGATTCAGTGATCTCAAAGAATGTAGGCAGCTCAACTGCGTTCCCCCCGCTCACCGGGGGAAAAACCGCCACTTCCGCCTCAGCCGGCAGGATATCCTCATCGAAGGCAAACTGCCGGTTTACGGAAAACAAGGCAGACCCAATCGCCTTTTCCAGGACTGGAAAGTCTTTTGTTAACTGGAGCTTTAAATCATTTACCGTTGAGCCCTCAGGCAATGATACCTGGACCTGCCTGGTACCTACGAGCTCACGGAAATTGGCGAACAACATGACTCTATGGATCATTCTACCCACCAATAAATCCGAATGGATTAATCTTCAAGGATAATATCCCCGCTGCGACCGCCGTGTTTTTCAACCAGGTGGATGTTCTGAATACGCATCGTTTTTTCAGCCGCCTTCGCCATATCGTATACCGTCAGTGCTGCGACAGAGACTGCAGTCAGTGCTTCCATTTCCACCCCTGTCTTACCGAAGGTCTTGACCGTGGCGGTGATTCTCACGCCAGGGAGCTCTTCTACAGCTGCGATATCGACCACGACCTGGTGTATGGGCAGTGGATGGCAGAGCGGGATGAGCTCCGAGGTCCTCTTGGCTGCCATAACACCTGCCAGCTGGGCGACCGCCAGCACATCACCTTTCTTGATCCCTCCCTGCTGGATGAGTGCCAGGGTGGAAGGAAGCATAACGACTTCACCCCTGGCAACTGCGACT
>Ga0154795_1009_pt1 | contig 31451 bp, 27 predicted proteins | sample Rifle2008BG16ft_FD_105803 | JGI IMG/M metagenome (GOLD analysis project Ga0154795, IMG submission 105803) | Chloroflexi bacterium RBG_16_54_18 | reverse complement strand
ATTTTGTATGGCAGCTTGGGCAAAGTATCCAATTGTCCTTAATCCGGCGGCTGCAGCCTGGACAGATGGAGCTCTCTTCGATCGATTGAAGCAGAGCCTCTTCTTCCAAAGTCTGCTGGTATTCATCCTCTAAAGTTTGAGAAGGCCGCAGAATTAGGTATATTACGATGCCAGGGATAAATAAGACCGCAGTCACCAACACTGCCAGGATACGAGCCAGCGTGTCACGAGTACGCCTGCGAATGTCTCGATAGGTCCACATAACCAGACTTAACCAGAGTGCGGCCAGGAACGCACCGCTCCAGGCTGACAGCACCAGGAAAAAATTGGTAAAGAATCCCGGGTCGATGCCCATCGCGATCTCCTCGCTCGGGATTATAGCACGGATGATCATCTGGTATTTTGTCTTGTTGGAACAGCGGACATATTGTATAGTAGGAAGCAGAAGAACCCGAGCTCAACTGGATTTTTTTGACTTGAAATCCGCACGAATTGATTGCCTGGTGGAGCAGAGATGAAAGAACTAAATACAACATACCGGATCACCGATCTGGACCAGTCTGAGCGGCCGCGCGAAAGGCTTGCCAGGTTGGGCTCCCAGGCATTGAACACGGCGGAGTTGCTGGCTATCTTGTTGAGAGTAGGTGTGGCGGGTGAAAATGCCGTCCAATTAGGACAGCGGCTGCTGCAAGAATTTGGTGGCCTCGCGGGGCTGCACAGAGCCACGTATACTGAGGTTTGCGATCTGCATGGGATTGGCCCGGCGAAAGCGGCACAGATCAAAGCAGCCATTGAATTAGGTCATCGCCTGTCGATGCTGGCACCTGAAGAACATCCGGCGGTGCACTCTCCAGAGGAAGCGGCCGCGTTAGTCCGTTACGAAATGGGTGCTCTTGAGCAAGAAGAATTAAGGGTGGTTTTATTGGACACTCGCAACCGTGTGCTGGGAATTGAAACTATCTATAAGGGATCTTTGAACTCCTCTCAAGTTCGAGTTGGAGAGCTATTCAAAAATGCGATCCGGCGCAACGCCGCATCAATTATTGTAGTGCACAACCATCCAAGCGGAGATCCATCTCCCAGTCCGGACGATATCGCCCTGACCAGGGCTATAACCCAGGCGGGCAAGTTATTGGATGTGGAGGTAATGGATCACCTGGTGATTGGACAGGGACGATTTGTCTCACTGAAAGAGCGTGGGCTCGGATTTAGTTAGTACGGTGGTAACTCATTCAGTCATTTTTATCGTGAAGTGGTTGAATTCACCAGCCGCCGGCAGCCATTCAACGGTCACCTCAGATACCTGCGAAGATCGTGGTCCGCGGCGCAGGGCAAGCAAGAATTTTTCCAGGTTTTCCCGGTCGCTCTCGGCGACTGTTTCTACTGTTCCATTCCAGCGGTTGCGCACCCACCCGGTGAGATTCAATATGCGCGCATTCTCTTCTACAAAATACCTGAAACCCACCCCCTGAACACGACCTTCAATCACAACATGCAGTCTCACGGTTTCACTATGATTGGCAGCCATCATTGCTCTAAATCCTGCCCTCATTCGTTTCCACTGCTACCACCTGCTCCGGAGATGATATTTCCTTTTCCCTGCGTTTTTTTGACCGGAAGCTGGCAATAATATATCCAACCGGTGCTATGAATACAAGCAGCAGGATGGTCAGCCAGGGAAGTATCCTGATGAAGGCAGTCAGCGCAGGACTGCCTGATAAAGATTCTCTCCACCAGCGGCGTTCGAGCTGCTGCAGGCTGGTACCCAAAGCAGATTGCGCTCCATTTTCACAATCTATCCCGTCGGCATAATCTGATATCAACCGCTGGAGTCCCTGCGTGCCGTAATTTGCGTACAGGAAATTCGTGAACGAAGCGGATTGTGCATATGCGAGCAGCGCTCCCGAGGCGTCACGCGGAAAGCTCAGGCACAATGAGGACATCGGAATGAGATCGTTTTCTGCAAACGCGTTCTCCAGGAGAATTGCATAATCAGGGTTCGGATATAACTCGACAATCGAAGCCAATCCCTCCACCAGCCAGAATGGCAAATTCTTGTAACCCGCACCAGTCAGCTGGTAAAGCAGGATGTGCATGATTTCATGCGGGATACGCTGGCGCATGTCCAGGATGTGGTCCGAATTCGGAGGCAGGTAAAGAACCATGGTCTGCAAATCCGGATATGCATGCCCGGCAATCCAATCTTCTCCAGAAGGATTCAGGGCATCTTGCATCAACTCCGGATCCGGGTAAACATAGATGTGTAGGATATCCGGCTCGGGCAAGGGCAATATACCGGCAATCTCAGCCAATCCTTCCTGGGCGACATCCAGGATGCTCTGTGCAAAAGCGTAATCCCCATCAAACCAGTAAACAATAAATGGTCCTTCTTGAAGGGATTCCCATTCAAAGCGATTGTCGGTATAAAGGAATTCATACATGGTGCTTTTGTATACATCGCCGCCTTCGAGCAGGATTTCATATCGATATTCGATGGTCGTAAAGGCCTGAAAATGATGCCTGGATGCTGAATGGGTGTGCTTAATGTCATATTCGTTATTATTGAGTTTTTCGATAGATGCCAGTTCCACAAAAGTCTGGGTATCGTTTTTAGCTTGAAAGAAAATTACTGCTAACTCGACCTGATTATCAGAGTGAAAAATTGAATGAAATGTGATCTGTTCATTGAAATCATACTGCACAGGCTGATCTTGAATATTTTCATCTGCAGAAACGGGAAGGACGCCCATCGTCATTCCCATGAATACTGCCAACATTACACCCAGAAGAATGCGTATCATTTCAGGTCGTCAGGTAGGCGAGTAAAGGTGTGAGCGTCAATGGACTCAGAATGGTGGTGAAGAATACAACCGCACTCACCAGCGACGGTTCGGCGTCGAACTCGGTAGCAATAACGGTGTTTAGAACTGCAGAAGGCATTGCGGATTCAACAATACTTGCCTGTTGTGCCGCTCCGGTGATCCCGAAAAGCGGAGTTAACGCAAAAGCCAGAACGGGAGAGAGAATTAATCTGAAGCCGGCTGCCAAAGAAATAGGTAGGGCCTTTCCAGACCAGGTTGTCTTTTTGAATTGTACTCCCATTAAAATCAGCATGGTCGGGATGGACGCGTCCGCCAGGAGTGTGATGGAACGATCCAGAAACAGTGGAATCTGCCAATCTGAGCGCATGATGAAAAGAGCAACGAGAAATGCATAGACTGTCGGCACTTTGGCCAGGTTTTTTACTGCCTGGACGAAACTCTGTTTTCCCATCGAGGCGATTACAACTCCGACCAAATTGACCAGGACAGCATTTGTCACGAAGAAAAGGCTGGCAAATCCTAATGCCACCTCACCAAAAGCAAACAGGACCACTGGTAAGCCGTAGTTGCCTGCGTTCATAAACATACTTGCCAGCATCGTTGCAGCTAATGTGCCTTTTTCCATTCGGATCAGTCTGCCAACTAACCAGGTGATGGATCCGATCAATAGGATCAACACCGTAGAAAAGAGAATCATCCTGATGATATCGCTGCTTTGGAGGTCGTTTTTCGTGAGGAGGTTGAAAATCAGACAGGGGCTGAAAAGATAGAAGACCGACTGAGAAAGCGGCTTGGATGGAAGATTAATAAAATGCGATAGGAGGTAACCTGCACCTGCGATTAAGAAGATCGGCAGCAGGTTGTTCAGGAAGATTTGGAAAATCCCGCTCAATCTTCCAGTTCCTCATCATCTTCATCTAGGTATGAGCTTTCATCCTCAGCTGCTGGATCGTAATCTTCAGCATCCTCATATTCTGATAAATCGAAAAGCGGCATCAGCTGCATGCCTTCTGTGAAGACCAGGTTATCCAGAGCCGATTCGAGATAGTCAATTTCCCGCTCGTCTTCCGCTTCATTAAAGAGTTGTTCTAACCTATCACGAACACCTTCTCCACCAATTTGGGAAAGCGACCAGATGCTGGCATCCCGGATTGCATCACCTGGGTCATGGAGTAATTCCAAAAGCACTGGAACGGCTTCTGTGATCTCCAGCTCGCCTGCTGCTCGAGCTGCTTCCAGCCGCAGGTCCGGCTGGCTGTTATCCAGCATCGACTGCACCTGGTTTTTCCAAATCTCATTCCTTGAGCGTCCCATGGCGAATAATGCGCTGGTTTTCCACCCCATTTCTCCTGAATTGAATGCGGCTGCGATCAATGCCGAGACTTCCACCCGGCTTGAGAACCCCAAAGACTCGAGTGCAGCCCTTCTAATGGCTTCCTCCTCATTCCCTTGAGTGGTATCAAGCAGTAAAACTTCAATTTGTTGGAGGATATCTAAGGGGAGCTCATCCAGCTCCCCTAAATAAACATATTGTCCCAGTGCAGAAGCTGAGGCGGCTCGCACATCAACATCAGGATCATCGCGTAATAATCTCACTAAGGTGGGGATCAGGCTCTTATTTTCAAATTCCCACAGTGTGCGAACAGCGTGTAGCCTTACCAGAGAATCTGCGTCTTCAGCTGCGAAGACCCCCAGGCTTTCGTATGTAACCAGGTAGTCGTCTTTGCATATTTCCTCGATATCTTCTATCAATGCCCGCCTGCGCCATAATGGAATTTTTGGCCAGGTTTCCTTGAGGAATTCGAGCTCAGCGCCTTCGAGGTCCGAAAGTCTGGGAAGGAAGCGCGCCGGAAATGGGTTATCCACATCCAGCAGAGCTCTCATGACTTCGATAAATTCGATCTGTTCAGGAGCGCTCATTCCACGCGATCCCCCACCCAAATCAAGTTTATGGGAGCTGGATGGGATTGAGAAAATCTTGCAGGTTTATATAGATCAAGAGTAATAACAACAGTGCAAATCCCGCTGCATGAATAAAGTTCTCGTAGCGAGGGGGAATTCGCCGGCGGACAATGATCTCGGGAAAGGTGAGTAAAATCCGACCTCCATCTAAAGCTGGAATCGGCAGAAGGTTCATGATTCCCAGCGAAAAAGAAATCGCCATGAAGAACCACAGTGGATTTCTTAACTCCTGGAAAATATCAAACATGCCTTTGTATCCAACCAGCCGAGCTTCACCTGGCTGTGATTCCCCATTGAAGACGCGTACAGGCAGCAGCAGGATGCCCCGCACATTTTCGTACGAAGCCGTGAGTCCCTGGCTGAAAGCGTTGGAAAGGCCGATCGGACGGGTTGGATTGGTCAGTCCAACCCCCATGGGCCCTTCCCCTTCCGGAGGATCACTGCGTGGTGTGAGCTGCGTGGTGATGATTTGGTCACCGCGCTGGACCACAACTTCGATCGGCTTTCCGAGGTTTTCTTCGATGATTGCCACCAGGATTTCTATGCTTGCGATGGGCTGTTGGTTCACGCTGACAAAAAGATCGTTCGCCTGCAGCCCTGCCTCAGCAGATGGTGAGCCGTCGGTGACGTAACGGACCAGTACTTTATCCGTCACGCGTTCTCCGATAGAGTAAAAAAGGGCAACCGCCAGAATCACACCTACCAGAATGTTCATGACAGGTCCGGCGAAGAGCACACCCAGTCGCACCCAGGGGCTGGCTGCAGCCAGGCCTCCTGGTATGCTCGGATCGTTTTCACCCTTGGGGCGGACGAAACCTCCCAGGGGAATCCAGTTGAGTGAAAAAATCGTGCCTTTGTGTTCGAAGAGTTTCACCAGCCTCGGCGGGAAACCGATGCCAAATTCTTCGACCTCCACTTTCAACAATCGGGCGGCGATGAAATGACCAAATTCGTGAATCAGGATTAAGGCTGCTAACCCAACGATAAAAATGAAAAGCTGCATTGTCTTCTATATTCCCTTTACATACAAGAACATGACTCGAGCCCAACTTGCACTGGAATTAATCCAGACACATCCCGGCTACAGCTGGGACTGAAATTCCTATCTAATGCAGTCGATTATATCCCTTCCTAAATGTAAAATCCAGCCATGATGACGGGCTTGTAAGGTTTCTAACGCATTTCTAACATGCCATATTGATTGGTATCAACCAAGTTGGAGCGTCGAAAAGCGAGTCAATTGCCGGGATTGACGGATTCGAGGCGGGTGGCCCCACCTGGATGTGAAATCAAAATCTCCAGAACGCCTGGCAGGCTGGTGAGCTGTTTCGAAATCTCACTCGCATGCTCACTGTCACACAGCACATGTACGTTGGGTCCGGCATCGATGGTGTAGCACACGGCGGTGCCAGATATACGCCAGCGGGAAACCTCCAGCATGATCGTGATCGTCGCGGGCAGCCAGTACTGGAGCCTGGGATTCGAGGTCATGATCACGGCATGCATCATGTTGCTGTCCAGTTCGACCACTTCTGCCAGAGCCTCGAAATCGCAGTTGAGAATGGCGCGGCGGCAGATATCCAGCCGCTTCGGAGCATCCTTCAAACGAGAAGCCTGCAAAGGGCTGGTATCGGCCAGCTGGTGACCTTTGTATGAGCCGGTGAATTTGTGCTCGCGGCTGACGACTGCCACTAAATCCACCAGCGGCCAGTGTGAAGGTGGGGCGATGGAGCTGGCAAAAGAGCTCTGGTGGTCCACGCCTGCCTGCCATTCCACGAAACCTGCTGGCACCGAGCGGCAAGCTGATCCCGAGGCAGTGCGTGCTAACCGCGAGAGCTCGCGTTCCTCCAGCTGCATTCCTGCTGCGCTGGCGGCTGCCAGGCTGAGAGCGGCAAAGGCCGAGGCGGAGGAGGCAATCCCGGTGCCTGATGGGAAATTATTCTCACTCTGCACGCGGGCGAAGAGCTGGATTCCAGACATCGCACGCACCCGCTCGAGAAGGGTAGTGACGCGCGAGAGGGCAAAACCCGAGGTCTCTATTCCATTCAGGGTGAGCTGGTCGTTATCCAGCCCGCTTTCGAAGCTCACCAGTGTGAGGGTGGTGAGCCCGCCCAGGTTCATCGAAATCGAACCGTTGGAGGGGATGCGGAGTGCGTGATCGCGGTTCCCCCAGTATTTGATAAAAGCGATATTGGGGTGGGCGACAGCCAATGCCTGGTGCATGAAACGAGTCTACCACACCAGATTCCGCGCCGTAGGAGTGTTGGATCTGTTATTGCCTCTCACTCTCCCACGATTTGAACCCTCACCACCCGTTCACGCGCCCGCACCTGGTCGAAATCGGCGAAATAGATCCGCCCAAATTCACCGAGAGTCATCGCTCCATCCACCAGCGGAATCGACTCCGAGCGTCCCATGATGATAGACCGGAGATGGGCGTCTGTATTCAGTGACCAGGTCGGCAGCTCATCTCGACCTGCGGCAGCAACGATATGCCTGGGACCGGGATGGAGATACTGCCCTTCGGTCCGGCAGGTGGGAATAATATTTTCGAATACATTTACCAGGTCCTGCATCAGCAGCTCTGTATTCCAGTAATTGACATCATCAGAAGCTTCTTGAATCATCACGCTGCAGGTGGTGTGTTGGGAAAAAACAACCAAAATACCATTTCGTATACCTGATTTACCCAGGATTTCCTGGACCCGCCCTGTTACATCTTCAAACGTCGTCCTGCGGTCGGATTGGATGCTGAAACTGCCGTGGTAAACAGCCATAGCTTTGTCTCCACATTTCTAATAATGTTTTTTATCCCATGCCAGGCGAACTGAGGCGATCATTTCCTCCAGCATCTGGTAAGGATCTGATGCTTTGATAATCCCGCTGGTAGACCCGGTGGCTTGAGCTCCTGCTGCGATGACCTGATACACATCCTCCCCATTGCTGATCCCCGCGCTGTGCATCACGCGAATATCTGGATCGATGTCCCAGACAATCTGGTTGATTTTTGAGATGGCTTGCTGGTCGTCAAAGTCCCGCTTACCTATACCGATCAACCTGGGGCTTTCAGCCAGCAGGATGTTCGGGCTCAGGCGGGCAACGGCGGCAGCATTCTCGAAACCGTCGGCGCATACCAACGTCCCTAATCCGACTTCATCGGCTCGCCGGATCGTCCGTTCGATCTCTTCAAGAGATAAAGGTTTTTCAGCATGGTTCAACAAAACCCCAGATGCGCCGGCTGCTTTCACAGCTTCCGGCAGCACTGATCCGACGCCCCTCCCGACTGGCAGGTAATCCATATGTTGGGCAAAAATAAAAATATTCTTCACCTGGCGAGCCAAGATAGGTATATCCACATATTGAGGAGTGAAAATGACCTGCACATGGTACTTCTCGCTGACCTGGTCGGCGTGCATGGCAAGTGCGAGCACTTCCTCTCCATACAAAAAGGCCTTGGGACCGATTTCGAAGAAGGGCGGGTCGATTATAAATCCGCGATACATGGATGGCAACCCCTCAGGCTTATATTTCAACCACCTCCAGGCCGGTGATGGCTGCATAGGCTTTGATTTTGCTTGCCAGGTGACCGTATGCCAGGGCCATGTGGTGGGGGGAGCCGGCCATACACCAGGCGTCACACCAATCACTGATATTGAGATGTCTGGGCTTGAACAGCATCTGGGGTGCCGCGACCGGCCGAGGTTTGATGGCAATCGATTCTCCCTCGGCGATATTCAAGCGCCAGCGGTCGCCGCTTGGGTTGACCAGAGCCAGGTTGGTCACCGGCCCGGGGGCGTAAGCGAATTCGAGACCGGCTCCGAAACCGTTCACACCTTCATAGTAAATGCTGTGTTTGATCTTCACGTCGGATGAGCTGGCTGCCAGAGCAGGGTTGCCGTGCCCGTCATGGGAAAGGATCATCGCTTCCCGGTCGAAATCAATCACGTAATTCTCCAGGAAAGTAGCTCCACCTGTAATTTCCTGCAGGATCAGCATGGCTGCCAGGGTGGTGATGTCAGCTTCGGTCGAACATGGGATCCCGATTTCGCACAGGCGTCCTGTTCCATACGATGGGATGATGCCCACGCGCGGATCGGTCAGCCAGACCTGGTCAAAGGTTGCCAGGGCATCGAATTTATGATCACGTGCCACTTTTTCTAATGCCAGCGCCAACCGGCACGAGCGTTCGAAGAGCCTGGCTTCCATCTCGACCTGGTAGCGGGCTTTCTCACCAGCTACCAGTCCATCCACCTCTAACTGGGTGAGATCCTGCATTGCTACTGCGATCTTTTCAGGTTCAAGCGGCCAGCAGACCGGTCCAACATGCTGGCGCAGGTGAAGCTGGTCCACCATCAGGTCCGTCATGCCTTCGAATGCATGACCAATGATTCCGAAACGGGCCGTCTTCAGGCGGCGATTCACACCGGCTGCCGCGATATACTCCGCCAGCTTCTTACGTGATGCGGGATCGTCAATGTGACCGGTGACCATCCAGAATGGCCGGCCGATGCGCAGGAGTGCAGACGTCATCTCTGGGACGCCAGCCATCCCCGAGTTCACCATGATCAGATCAAAGTCTGCATCCTCGGGCAAGAAACGGATGCTCTGCGTGTTCCAGACCACGACTGGCGCAGTCGTGGTCAAGAAACAGCGAGTAGGAACGATACCCTTGGTATAGGCAAGCTGCACTGCGACAATCAAATCCACGCCGGCCGCATTGAACATCCGGGCTGCAGTTTCAGCATGGCTTTCTTCTTCAACCAGCGGAGGCCGGATCGTCTCGGCATACTCCGAAAGGATATCCCCGATACGATCGGTTGCTTTTTGAGCAACTGGCCGCATATGGGCGGTTTTATTGTAATCATCCTCCAGGAGAGCCATTACCAGCACGCCAACTTTCGGTTTTACAGCCATATCGATCTCCTTATGAAAAAATTGTAAAAAGTCAAATTACATCCTCTTACCGGCGGAAGTACTGGTCGAGCGTATCATCCAGGTCGCAGTAGCGGGCATAAAGCCCATCGTAAGTGACCTGGTCCGGACCGGGATTAGTCCGGTCGGCCAGGGCAACCATTCGCTCTACGCCCTCCTCCAGGGAAGCAAAGATACCTGTGGCTACACCGCCCAGAATTGCATCTCCTAATAAAGCAGCCTCCTCGCTGGTCAGTGAAACTACCGGGATGTTGCATACGTCGGCCTTGATTTGATTCCAGAGCTTGCTGCGTGCACCACCACCACTGGTGCGAATCTCATACACATCGATGCCTGAGCTCACAGCAACCTCCAGGTTTCGGCGCAGCATAAATGCAACAGCTTCGAGGATTGCACGCACAAAATGACGCCTCTGATGAGCGAGTGAGAAGCCGGAAAACACGCCGCGCGCGGCGCTGTTTACAATGGGTGTCAGCGAGCCAGAAAGATGAGGCAGCATAAGTAAGCCATCGCACCCGGGAGAGGCAAGAGCTGCCATGTCCGTGAGGACATCGTATGCATCTTTCCCCTGCAGCTTGGCTGTCGATACCTCCGATTCTCCGAAGACATCGCGAAACCATTGCAAAGCCAGCCCGGCTGTGGGACAGAAAGGTTGGAACAGGTACATCTTGGGAACGCTGTGGATATTCACCGAGATTCTGCGGCTGCGATCGATATCTGGACGGGGGATCGTAATTTGGATGGCAAGAGCTGCGCCTGTGGTTTCTGAAATTATCCCTGGACGATAATTCCCGGCACCGATAGCACCGACTGCCTGGTCCATGCCACCCAAAACGACGTTCGTTTGAGGCGCCAGGCCCATTTGTTCGGCAGCAGCCCGGGTCAATTGACCTGCGATGGCTCCTGGATCATAGATTTCACACAGAAGGCTTTCAGGAAGGTCTAACAATCCTATACTTTCCTGCCACCAGCTGTTTTTGGTAATATCCATGAGTAAGGTTGTGCAAGAAATCGAGCCATCAGTCACAAATTGTCCGGTCAACCGATAGACCAGCCAGTCTTGAACCAGCAAGAATTTATGTGTATTTTCGAAAATTTCGCGCAAATGGTTTTTGAGCCACAAGATTTTACAGGCGGTCCAGGTAGGTGAAATTTCTGGAATGCCAGCAATATCATAGGCTACCTGGCTGATTTGCTCATGCAGCCAGCTGGCTTCACCGACAGCGCGATTGTCCAGCCACAGGATAGCCGGATGGAGAGGATGTCCGAGCTTGTCAACAGGGATCACCGTCTCGCCCTGGCTGGAGACGGTCACGGCTTTGATTTGCTTCACATCTGCGCCGGAGTGACTGACAGCCTGGCGTACAGCCTGGACACTGGCCCGCCAGTAGATTTCAGGATTCAGCTCAGCGTAGCCTGGTTGCGGAATGTCAATCGTATACTCGACGCGTTCGGTAGCCAGGATTTCTCCGTTGGGAGTGAAGATCCCAGCCTTCACAGAGGTGGTTCCAGCATCGATACTCAGCAGTAATGTCATTTGAATCCTGCGCCTGAATCACAGTAGACTGGCTGCATCGATTCCGAGCACGCCGAAGGCATCCGCCCCAGGGGAGGAACCTTTGAATATGTAAGGAAGGTATCCGGTCGACTGGTGATACCTGTCAATCACGCGCTGCAGGGCATCTTCAGCCTGTTCTCCTTTCTTCGCCATTATTGCCACCGTTCCGCCGGCGCCACCGCCGGTGATTTTAGCGCCGTAAAGTCCCTGATTGATACCTTCTTTTCGGACCAGGTCAACAATCAGGTCGGTCCCATCAGAACCCAGGCCGCATTCCTTGTATGCCTGATGAGATTGGTACATCAATTCTCCCATCAGGTACAAGGCTCGATCGCGCAGCGATTTGTTTTGTTCGCTCAGTAACTCAACAAACAGGTTCACCCTGTGGTTCTCTTCGACCGCGTAACGCGTACAGGCTTTGACTGGATAGAAAACATTGGGTCGGACGGGAGTAAATGGATCGTAGTGGATGGGGTAAGCAGACGAAAAATCTGCCCCGAGAATCGATTCGGGTAAATCGGGTTCAAAAGAGGCCCGGAATTCGCTGGGAGAAAGATTGGCAAGATAACCATTCCAGCGCTGATCTCTCCACATTGGCAGCAGACTCGATTCATCGAGTTTTGGCTCGAGTCCAATTTTACGGCAAATCATTTGATAGCCCATGAAGGTGGCTGCGCGCGCGGCTTCGTATTCAATCCCGGCGACCTGGTGGCGCACCCCGGAATCGATTCCCCAGATGAAGAGGGAAGCCGGTAGACGAACCAGCGGTTCAGGCTGGCAGGGCTGGCAAACCAGAGGAACGAAATGGTCCTGTTCGCCCAGCACGACAGTGATCTGATCCATCACGCCGCTGGCTGATTTACAGATTACGTTTTCGATCCATTGGCATTTTATTGCCAGGTCAACTCCTCGGAGGGCAATACCATAGGCCGAAGCCATTGACTTTAACGATGCAACTTCTAATGCAGCGGAGGAGCTAACGCCCTTACCAAGCGGAATATCGGATTCAATCAATACAGATATCCCGGTATTGATCTGCAGATGATAATCTCTCAAAAGAAGATAAATACCACCAACTACATAAGCCGCCCATTCTTTTTTGGGAGAGCTCTGGATCATTTCGTGAATTCCACTCACCGGCAGAAGCTTTCCATCTTGACTGAAATCTGCCAGGTTGTACTCTATGGCATCTTCCCAGCCAAGTTCTGCAACCTGAGGATTAGAGATCCTGATGCGTTGGTCGCTGCGGGATTGAACTGCCACAATCGTTGATTCCTGGATGGTAGCCTCAAAAACCAGGCCACCTGTATAATCATCATTTCCTCCCATCAGGTCCAGCCTTCCAGGTGTTCTTGAGATGGCTATTAGTCCATCAGGTCGAAAAAGCTGGTCTTCTCTCGCAACCCTGCGAATTGTTGTAAGGAAATGGTACAGGTCAGGGGACCGGTTTGAAAAGGGGATGTTGGATTGATCCACAGGAAGGCTTTCTAATTTCAACTGGAGTAGATTTAGTCAATGAAAAATTCAGACGGTGAGGACTTCGATACCCAGAGTGCGAATTTCATCAACAATCTCGGCAGGAGCGTTTACATCGGTGATCAGCATGTCGACGGCATCGATGGGCACAATCTGAGTAAATCCCTTTTGACCGAGCTTGCTGGAGTCGGTAACGACGATAACCTGGTGTGCAGCTTCGACCATTACCCGACCCACTTCTGCCACCAGCACGTGAGCTGTTGTCAGGCCGTGAGAAATGCTCAATCCATCGCAGCCTATGATGGCTTTGGATACCTGGAGCAGTTTTAAATTTGCTATCGCTTGCGGACCGACCGTCGCCTGGTGTTCAGGAAGTAAAATCCCACCGAGAACATTCAGATTTCCCGCATTCCAATCGATCAGGCCCAGAATAATCGGTAAGGAATTGGTGACAATGGTTATTGGCTGTGCATTCGTATTTGTGTTTGCCAGGGCCAGTGCTACTTCTAAAGTGGTAGTGCCAGAATCCAGGATGATGCTTTCTCCAGGCTGAACCAGGGCAGCTGCAGCCTGGCCAATATTACACTTCTCTTTATAGTGCCGCACAGCATTGGTCTGGAAAGACAAACCGGCTAAGGACCGTCCAACTGCCAGGGCTCCCCCATGGATCCGCCGAACCTGGCCGTTATTCTCCAGGATGGTGAGATCCCTGCGAATCGCAGTATCGGAAACGCCGAATTGCTGAATTAAATCTGCAATTCGCACTTCGCCGATCTCCTGGATTTGCTGGAAGATTCTCGACCTCCGTTGGTAGGCATTAAGGGATCCATTTTCTATCATCGCAATCCTGTTTGAGATAACAGATATCAACCCTTCTGCGATTCAATTTGTTGGCAATAGATTAGCGCTATGTTCGGAAAATGTTCTGATATCCATTGTATCAGTCAGAAATTAGTCTGTCAATAGGCGAAATTCTATAAGTTTTACGGCAATAAACCGAATAAAATCCGTTGACATTCAGACGATTTACTGCTACACTATAATCGGAAGTTGGAAAATAACCTGTTTGTTCTGTGAGGCTGCTTGAATTCCAGGCGATTATCCGGCGTTCTGAGATTTCGCAGGTCAGGATCTGCCTGGTTTGGTATCCTACCGCTGTTACTCTTCTGCCTCATATTCGAGATTGTGCCTGTATTCTTCCTGGTGCAGGGAAGCCTGAGCAACAAGCTGGGTGAGTTTACCCTGGAGAATTATCGTTCGATTGGTTCCCCTTTATATTATCGTTCATTCTGGAACAGCATCCGACTATCAGCCATAACCGCGTTTCTTGGCATGATTTTTGGTTTGATGGTTGGCTACGCCATCTTTCGCATGCCTTCTCATAAGTTTCGTGAAACATTAATCGCACTTTCGGATGTGACCACGAATTTCGCAGGTGCTCCCCTGGCTTTTGCCTTCATCGTAATACTTGGTTCGAGCGGTGTGATTACCCTGGCGTTTCGGAATTATCTGGGGTTGAAAATCTATCCGGAATTCAGCATCTATTCCTTCTCTGGATTGATCCTGGCGTACCTATATTTCCAGCTTCCCTTGATGGTCTTGCTGGCAATTCCGGCGTTCACTGGCTTGAGTCCTGAGTGGTGGGAAGCAGCTCAGGGCCTGGGTGCCACGAACCTGTATTACTGGAGGCGAATTGGGTTACCTGTGCTGCTGCCTTCCTTGATAGCGGGTTTTGTATTGCTTTTTGCCAATGCTTTTGGGGCATATGCGACTGCTTATACTTTAGCCGGGACGCACATGATGTTGGTGACCATCCAGATCGCTTTCACGATCACCGGTGAAGTTTTACACGATCCAGGCCTGGGTGAAGCGATGGCTACCATCTCGATCTTAATCATGGGAACCTGCATTGTTCTCTACCATTGGTTAAGTTCTTGGGCGCGCAGGTGGAGGCAATGAAGCAGCGTACACCTCTCCAACAGTCAGGGATTATCCTTTTATTTATACTCTATATGCTCATCCCAATTCTGGCGACCTATTTGTTCTCGATTGCTACACGTTGGGACCGGACAATATTACCGGAAGGATATACACTCGAATGGTACAAGACGGCATTCACCCATGCCTATTTTGTAATAACCTTGCGAAATTCCTTTATCGTTTCATTCTCGACCGTGATATTGGGACTGCTGCTGGTAGGGCCGACAGCCTATTGGGTGCATTCGAGACTGCCAGCAGCCAAACCTATGCTTGATGTGCTGACAATCCTGCCTTTTGGAATACCCGCGGTGGTATTGGCATTGGCTTTGATCCGGATATATTCATTCCCACCATTTGCGCGTTCTCCTTACCTGTTGATTGGCGCCTGTGTGATTTTCTCAATGCCATTTATGTACCGGCCAATTTCGAATAGCCTGACCGCAATTTCTGTAAATACCCTTACCGAATCTGCTCAAAGCCTGGGCGCAAACACCTGGCAGGTCATGCTGCGAGTCATTTTGCCAAATATTATGCCTGGGATATTGAGTGGGTGCCTGCTGGTTTTTGCTACCGTATTTGCTGAATTCACCCTGGCTAACCTGATCACTGGCGCAAAATTTAAGACCTTTCCATTATTGCTGGTTGAATTTACACGGAAGGATGGACGGGTAGCTGCCTCCATGTCTGTAATTAGTTTTACGATTGCCTGGCTGGTTTCTTTGGTGATCTTGTGGACAGCGGGAAGAGGTGTCAAGTCTAGCGAGGATGCACTGCGACCGCGTTAACCAATAATGTGGAATTTACGAATAAGAATACATTCGTCGACCCGGTTAAATTGATCTCACTCTTTTGAATTCGGAGATTATTGGAATGGCTTACCTAGAATTACAGCATGTTTCCAAGCGATTTAGCGGAGTTGCTGCAGTCCAGGATTTTAACCTGGATGTAGAAAAAGGGGAGTTCATCTCTCTGCTCGGTCCGTCTGGGTGTGGGAAGACGACAACATTACGGATGATTGCAGGTTTCGAGCGTCCGGATGAAGGTGAGATACGCCTGGATGGTCTAAATATCAATCCGATTACGCCAAATAAGCGTGGCATTGGGATGGTCTTCCAGGGTTATGCTCTTTTCCCCAATCTATCTGTACATGAAAACATAGCTTTTGGTCTGAGAATTGCCCGTATGCCGAAGAAGGAGATTGAGGAAAACGTACAGGAATTATTGTCTCTGGTGCGGTTGAAAGAGTTGTCAGACCGCTACCCATACCAGCTTTCGGGTGGGCAGCAGCAGCGTGTAGCACTGGCGCGCGCACTGGCAATCAAGCCTCGTGTTCTATTATTGGATGAACCGCTCTCGGCTCTCGATGCAGTCGTGCGGGTTGCCCTGCGAGAAGAGATCCGCCGTATCCAGCTTGAATTAGGTATCACCACTGTCTACGTTACCCATGACCAGGAAGAAGCCCTTTCTATGTCAGACAGGGTGGTCATCATGAAAGATGGGTTAATCGAGCAGATAGGGAAGCCGGATGAAATATACCACCAACCCGGTTCGCTTTTTGTTGCCTCTTTTATCGGCACTGCTAACCAACTGCGTGGGGAGCGATCCGGTGACTCTTCCATCAACTACCATGGAACCATCTTGCGGTTACCTGAAAACGGCTCAGGACAGCGCATATCGAATCCTGTGTTGCTTGTAAGACCAGAAAATATCTTTATACATTCCGAAGCGCCATCTTTGCCGGGATCCAATATTTTGGATGGAACCATCATGACAATGACCTTCCTGGGACCGGTGATGCGTGTCAGCGTGGATGTTCACGGCGAACGGATCGTTGTTGATTCTCCGGCAGGTCAGGGACTTTCGATATCCCATTCTCAACATGTCTGGCTATCATTCACTCCGCAGTCATGTCAAATCCTGGCCGAATAATAGAACAATACTCAAACTGGAAGCACTTTTGATTTCTCGCAAAACAACTGGAGTACAAGAATAATTATCCAAGGGAAAATGCCATGAAGGAATCCTGTACTGGCCTTTCCCATATAGAAATCGAGACTTGTCGTCCAGAACAGGCAGGAGAAAGTCGGACAAATTGCTCATTTTGATGAAAAGGATAAACCTCAATGATCGGAGAAGAAATTCGTCTTTCACGTATTTTTGGGCAGGGAAACGCGGTTGTAGTCGCCATTGATCATGGGCTTTACAACGGTCCACTTCCTGGAATGATCGATCTTCCACGGGTCATCACCACGGTTTCAAAAGCAGACGCTATAGTGATGAGCCCAGGCATGGTTTCGCATTGTAAATCTGTTTTCATGGATCCATCAGCTCCTGCTCTTATAATTCGCCTTAATTGGGGCACACAATATGCCACTCAATGGGCATACGATACTGCTCAGAGCGTGCGTGTGGTCTCAGCCCAGGATGCTTTGGCTCTCGGAGCGGATATCGCTCTGGTAGGTCTTTCATTAAAAACAGGCGAGCAGGCATTGGACGCCCACAATATCGAAGTCCTTTCTGAATACATCGCTGAAAAGCGACATGTCGGCATCCCACTGATCGGTGAGTTCTTCCCGGCGGGAGCAGAAGACACATCGCCAGAATCACTCCAGGAATTGGTCGCCATCGGATGCCGTGTCATTTCTGAATTAGGCGTGGACGCGATCAAGACTTTCTTCACAGGTGAGCGTTTTTCTGAGATTGTTGCAGCCACGCCGGTCCCGATTTTAGCCCTGGGTGCTAGGAAAATGCCGCGTGAGAGCGATGCGCTACTCTTGGCACAGCGCGCGGTCCAGGCTGGCGCGCGTGGGGTTGTTTTCGGCCGCAATGTTATCCAGGCTCTTCAACCCGATCGTTTTCTGACTGCCCTACAGGAAGTAGTTAAAGAAGGCCATTCGGCCGATTCAGTTGCCAGGGCATATGGTTTAACTTAGGAGTTGCCTGCCGGTCTAGACTCATGATTTATATCAATCTTCACGAAATCCTCTTGGATTCTGATGAACGGCTGGAAGCCTGGTTGTCTTACGATCAGGTTATCTGGCTGGCAATTGATTTTATCAAGCGCTGCCCGTGTGATCCGCGCAATGGGCTTCCCTGGTATCTTCAATATTCTTGTTTTTGGACCGATCCGCTCCGACCGACGATTTGGCCTGATAATCCGGCCGGAAAATTCGCCTGGGCGGTGAGCACTTTGATTCGATATTATCCTTATTCAGGCGACCTTCACATGGTCGAGATTGTCCGTACGATGCTCGATCGCCTGATTACTTTCCACACCCCAAATTCATTCGACTGGGGCAATGTCCCTTATGCCTCTGCTGAACCGGGGACAGGAGTTTACTTTGGCGCGCGGGCAGACGGAGCCTTTGTGACCGAACCCGACAAGGTAGCCCAAGCCGCAAACGCCTATCTTGACTTTTATCAGCTCACAGGAGAAGAAGTATATTTTGATGCTGCCTTGAATTGTGCCACTGCACTGCGCGGCCATATGCGCAAGGGGGACGACTCACATTCTCCCTGGCCATTCAGGGTGGATGTCCGCAACGGTGCAAGTAAAGAGGAATATACCAGTGATATCATACAAATGGTGAGGCTGTTCGGCGAGCTGGTGCGCCTGGGACAGAGCCAATTCCTGGATAATCGCGATGCCGCCTGGGATTGGATTCTGAAGTACCCTTTGCGTTCCAAGGTGTGGAAGGGGTATTTCGAGGACATCCGCCTGGATCCGACCAACCAGAACCGGGACCAGCTCTCATGCCTGGAGACCGCACGATTCATCCTTCAACACCCTGAATTTGATCCAGACTGGAAGGAGCATGTGCCTGCAATGATCGAGTGGGTTCGAGAAACTCTGGGTGCGGAACCATTCTATTCAGCAGTGCCAATCCACGAGCAAAAATTCTGCTTCCATGTGATGGGCAGCCACACGGCGCGCTACGCCTCACTGTGCGCTGCATGGGCAAAGGCGTCCGGGGAAGACGAATACCAGGAGAGGGCAATCCGGTCGTTTAACTGGGCGACTTACATGGCGAATGAAGATGGAACAGTCAATGTCGGTATCGACCGGCCTGACTACTATAACCAGTGCTGGTTCACAGATGGTTATTTCGATTATGTACCGCATTTCTTGGACGGCATGGCTGCACTGCCAGCTCTGGCACCTGCGACTACGGACCATCTCCTCAGCTCGACCTCAGTAGTGCAAGATATCCAATACAAACCGTTGGCTGTAAATTATCGGACTTATGACGAGCAGGCGAATGAAACCCTGCTTCTAACTTTCCTTCCGATCAGGATTTGTTCAGGCGGCGAAATCCTTCCCCAGCTCCAGGTTCCTGGAGCTGAACCAGGCTGGTTACAGGATACGGAAGCTGGTGTATTGCGTGTCTTTCACACCGCAAATAATGTGGAGATTTCGGGTAAATGATACGGTTGGTGGTTTTGGGTGCTGGCACGGCGATTCCTATGACCGGCTACAGCCCGGCAGGCCATTTGGTGCAGTCTGATGCCGGGTTCCTATTGGTTGATATTGGACCAGGCACCCTTTCCCGCCTGGCTGCAGCGGGTGTCGATTACCGGGAGCTGGAACAGATATTGATTACACACCACCATTCGGATCACACCCTGGACCTGGTAACGCTTATCCAGGCCTACGATTCCACGTCGGGTTGGGTCCGGGAAGAGGTGTTGCACCTGACCGGAGGAAGAGGCACGGGTGAGTTATTTGACCAGCTGATGTTAACCTACCCAGGAATTGGTCCAACTTCCTATCGAGTTGAGATCCATGAAATGATGCAGGAAACCCTCGAATTTTCTGGGTGGGAGGTGAGGTCGGCACTCACCGGGCACACCCCAGACAGCCTTGGGTACCGGTTGGAGGTTGAAGGGAAAGTTGTCGTTTTCTCGGGGGATGCCACACTGACAAAGGATCTTGTAACCCTTGCGGACCAGGCGGATATATTCGTTTGCGAGTGTTCTTTTCCAGGCAGTTCTGGAGCGGGGGACCATCTGGCAGCTGAACAGGTCGGTTGGATAGCAGCTAAAGCCAGAGTAAAAAAACTGGTGTTGGTTCATATGTACCCGCACACACTGAAATCTGACTTGCAGGCTCAAATTGGAAAAGAGTATTCGGGTCAGGTAGTGGTTGCAATGGATGGTTTGGAGCTTTTCTTATAGGTATCGGGCAGGCTTTATGGCTGATAACGTGAAAAAGACACAGTCAACACCTTCACGGCCTGGCATTGCCTGGTTGGGATTGCTGCCGTTTTTTGCTTTTGGTTTTGCTTTCGAAATCATCCCAATCCTCCGCCTGGTGCGTTCTGCGTTCAGCGACTCTCAAGGCGGACTTACATTCGAAAATTTCTCGCGGGTGATGACCCCTTTAGTGACCCAGTCGTTCGGAAACAGCTTCAAGTTATCAGGCCTTACTGCCTTGATTGGTATGATCCTGGGTACCATGGTCGCATATGCGATCATTCATACTCGCAATAAGTCCATACGCGAGTCTGTGACGGCGCTGGCGGATGTGACCACAAATTTCGGCGGTGCGCCTCTGGCGTTCGCATTCATCATCACATTGGGATCCACAGGCATTATCACCCTGGTGCTGAAAGAGTTTTTCGGGATTTCCTTGTACCCAAATTTCAGGATTTATTCGATCAGTGGGCTGGTCATCGCTTACCTCTATTTCCAGATCCCGCTGATGCTGCTCATTATGATTCCGTCCTTATTGGGATTGAGAAAAGAGTGGCAGGAGGCTGCTTCGAACCTGGGCGCATCAAACCTGGAATACTGGTGGCGGATCGCATTTCCTATCCTCGCACCTTCGTTGATTGGTGGATTCATCCTGCTGTTTGCCAATTCATTTGGTGCGTATGCCACCGCCTGGACGCTTACCGGTCCTGAAATCGGCCTGGTGCCGATTCAAATTGCGGCTTTAATTCGCGGCGAAGTTCAGCTGGATCCTGAAGCTGCAGATGCGCTGGCTAGCCTGTCCCTGGTCGTGATGGCACTCAGCGTAATCGGCTACCAGCTTGCTATTCGCAGAGCCAGGAGGTTTCAGAGGTGAAGGATCGCGGTATCTGGCGCGGTGCCATCCTGGGATTCTTTCTTTTATACATGATCATCCCGTTGATTGCGACTGCGATCTTTTCGGTATCCACGCGCTGGGACCATACGATCCTGCCTGAAGGATTGACACTGGAATGGTGGAATGCCGTCACAACCCGGCGTGCATTTGCTTTGACCTTGAAAAATTCGATGGTTATCGCATTCTGGACCGTGTTACTCTCGGTGATCCTGGTGACACCGACCGCCTATTGGGCTCATTTACGCGTACCCAGGGCTAAACCCTGGATGGAGCTAATGACTATCCTGCCATTCGGCATCCCGGGTGTGATCCTGGCCCTGGCGCTCATTCGCTTTTATTCCAATGTCCCGCTGCCCATCATTAATAAGCCGGCGATTTTGATTGCGGCCTGCATGGTGATCTCTTTGCCATTTATGTACCGTCCTGTGGTCAATGCGCTGGAAGCCATCGATATTCGCACCCTCACGGAAGCTGGATTGAGCCTGGGTGCCAGCTGGCCCCAGATTCTTTTGAAAATCATCATTCCGAATATCTTTCCTGGGATCATCAATGGTTCCTTGCTGGTATTCACGACAGTTTTTGCCGAGTTCACCCTTTCTAACCTGCTGCTCGGATCGCGCTTTAAGACCTTTCCGATCTACCTGGTGGAATTCACCCGTTTCGACGGACGCCAGGCAAGCGCGCTGGCTGTAATCAGCTTTACGGTTGCTTGGATGGCTTCGTTAGTTCTATTGCGTCTGGTGCGCAGTAGAACTCATATCGAGGAGGCGGTAGGCGCCCGATGATCCCATAAGCAGGGCGTTTTCAGACAAAATTCATACCGATCAGCGATGAATCAGAAGTTGAGACCTGAAGCACAAAAAGGAGGTGCTATCGATTGAGCTGATATTCCAGAAGTAAGGAACGAGATGGTTTGATAAACCGGAAAAGTGGAAATCACCTTTCAATTGGATTTTACAAGGGATTGGCGCTGAAAGCCTGATCCCCCAAGAACAGGAGTGGATGACGAAATGAATATCAAGACAATTTTGTTCGGATTGTTGATCATCATGATGGTGATGATGCCATCATGCGCTACCCCACCGACATCACTGCCAGCAGCCGAAACCGCAGCATCGGCACAGCCTGAAGCTACAGTTGAGCCGGTGAACGAGCAAGCTCAGATGGAGAAAGCAGCGAAGGAAGAAGGCGAGCTCATCAGCTATGGTATGTCAGATGACTGGGTCAACCTGGGAAACATCTGGAAAGCCATAGAAGATAAATACCAGATCGTCCACACCGATACCGACATGACCAGCGCTGAGCAGATAACCCGGCTGATGGCAGAGAAAAATGCACCGGTGATGGATATGGCGGATATCGGCTACGATTTCCTCGGCCCGCTGCTCGAGAATAACCTCGCGATGACCTACAAGAACGCCTCATATGACACAATCCCGGATCAGTTCAAGGACCCGGATGGTCGTTGGGCGAGCGCATACTGGGGAGCGATCAGCTTCCTGGTCAATACAGATCTGGTCGATAATTTACCGAAAACCTGGGATGACCTGCTAAAGCCTGAATACAAAGACATGGTATGCAGCCGCGATCCACGCGTCTCGACTTATGCGACTGCTTCGGTATTGGCAGCAGCCTATGCCCACGGTGGTGGCGAAGACAACGTCCAGCCCGGACTGGATTTCTTCAAGGAACTGCGTGAATCTGGCAACCTGCGCGAAGGCGTGGTGTTGAACGTCGCCGCAGTCCAGAAAGGCGAGTGCCCGATCTCGATGGTCTATGATTTCGACGGATTCGCTAAACGTGACGCCACCGGTTTACCGCTGGAGGTCATCATCCCGAGCGATTCGACGGTTGGGATGATCTTCGCCCAGTACATTAATGAACTCGCACCGCACCCGAACGCCGCTAAACTGGGGATCGATTTCCTATACTCGGATGAAGGCCAGGTGAAGCTGGCCGAAGGCTACGCTCACCCGACCCGCGACGTCACTCTTCCTGACGAAGTGGCAGCCAAGATGATCCCCGCGGACGCATATGGAAATCTCCATTTCCCGACCAGCCTGGAGAACTTCTCTGCAGCTGTCAAAGACATCGTGGCCGGCTGGAACGACTATATAGGTGCCACAGAAGCAACTCCGGTTGCTGATCCGCTGGCTCCACTGGTTGAAGCCGCAAAGCAAGAAGGGCTCATCGTCTCCTACGGACTGCCCGATGATTGGTCGAATTACGGTGGTCAGTGGGCTCTGTTCACCGAGAAGTATGGGATCGAACACCAGGACACGGACATGTCCAGCGGCGAGATCCTGGCAGCTCTAAAAGCGGAAGCCAGTGCTCCAGTCGCAGATATCACCGATCTCGGTTTTAACTTCGCCCAGGTTGTCAACGATGAAGACCTGGCACAACCGTACAAGAACCTGTACTGGGATGAGATTCCCGATTACGCGAAGGATCCGGACGGGCGTTGGGCAGCTGGTTATTGGGGTGCCATCGCCTTCACAGTGAATAAAGACCTGGTCCCGAATGTACCCCTGACCTGGGATGACCTGCTCAAACCAGAGTATGTGGACACCATCTGCATGAAGGATCCGCGCGAATCGGCTACCGCCAACATGGTCGTGCTGGCAGCTGCCGTTGCGAAAGGTGGGGATGAGACGAATCCACAGCCTGGCCTGGATTACTTCGCGCAATTAATCGAAGCTGGCAATATGCGGCCAATTGCCCCCAGCACTTCGGCGATTCAGAAGGGCGAGTGTCCAATTTCACTGTTCTGGGACTTCGATGGATTGAGCAAGAAGAAAGACCTGGCCATGAACCTGGAAGTGGTGATCCCCTCTGATGGGACAGTTGCCGGTCTTTATATCCAATTCGCCACCAAGGGTGCGCCGCATCCGAATGCCGCCAAGCTGCTGCTTGAGCAGTTCTACTCGGATGAAGGCCAAGTAATTTATGCCAACGGCTTCGTGCACCCGATCCGCGCTACCCTTAAATTGCCTGATGAGCTTCTGTCGCAATTCCCACCTGCTGAAGCGTACACAGTAGTTTATTTCCCCAAGGATTTTGCTGCCCTGGCTAACGCCGCAACATTGATCTCCGAGGGATGGACGCTCATAGCGGGCGGATAAACAATTCAGTATTAATATCTGAGCCGACCTCAGATAGCCAATTTAAAGGGTTCAGGAACCTGGGGAATAGGGTTCCTGGACCCTTCTTTTACTAGAATTCTTTATCGTAGTTGTGCTGACCAATAAGTGGATAGCCGGTGATGAAACGTTCGACTGAAAAAGATGTGATGTCGATAGCATCTGGCTGGCCGTCCACGATCCAGTCTGCCAGGTTCGCGCCGACTGCCGGAGCGATCTTGAATCCAGTGCCGCTGAAGCCGCAGTCCAGGTAGAAGCCTTCAGGTCCCGCCGGTCCCAGCACCGGGTGGCTGTCGGGAGTGACACCGTCGAAACCCGCCAGGGTGCTGTGCAGGCTGCCGTTTTCCAGCGCAGGGATGCGCCGGGTCAATCTCTCGATGGCGCGTTCCACAAAGCCGGGACGGGCTTTCCCCGAATTCTCCTCGGGCGATTCACCGCGCGTGTTGCCGTCCTCCAATCCTACCAGGGTCAGGTTTCCGGTCTCAGGGCGAAAATACATGCTGTTGATGTCGTCGATCACCGCAGGATGCGCAGGTCCAAAATCCTGCGGCCGGCGGACGAACATCGTTTCATGGCGCCAGGTATTGACAGGCAGGTTGAAGCCAGCCATGCGTGCCACCCTGGCAGCCCAGGCGCCAGCCGCGTTGATCACGATGGGGGTATCGAACTGTTCCTGGTTCGTTTTCACGCCCATCACCCGGTTGTTGTCAATGCGGATGCCGGTGACCTGGCATTCCTGTATTAATCTTACTCCCCGCTGGCGTGCGGCATCCACCAGCGTTCGGGTGGTGGAAGTAGGATCCGCATAACCGGATTCCGGTTCGTAGGCTGCGACCTCAAAATCACCCACGTAGAAAGAAGGCGCTAACCGCCGGACGTCCTCGGAAGTGATGAGCAAAGCGGGTATCCCCAATTTTTGCTGCATGGCTATGTTATGTCTCAGGTTTTCGGAATGTTCGGGTTGGACGAGCTGGATGAACCCGGTGCGTGAAAAACCGCACTCGCCGCCCACAATCTCTGACCAGCTGCGAAAATACTGGAAGGAATCCCAGGCCAGGCGCGATTCCAATTCCAGGTCGTAATGCATCCGGACCAGTCCACTCGAGTATCCGCTGGCTTCCGAAGCCAGGAAGCGCCTTTCGAGAATTAAAGGTTTTAAGCCGCGCAGGGAGAGATGAAAAGCCAGGCTGGCTCCGTGCACACCGGCACCGATGATGATGGCGTCTGCAGTTGGATTTGACATAATGTAAATGGAAGTTTTATACTTTTTTGGATGCTGTTATCTTATCATAAGCAAGATGAACGGATGTATCCACGGGTCTCGTGATTCCGGGATTCAGGATAATAGCCGGACTGCAGATTTTGGAACCGGTCTGCCGATGACATACAGCACATCTTCACGCAGGTGTTGGAAACCCAGCTTGCAGGCAATGCGCAGACTCGGCTCGTTGTCCGGTGATGTGCCCCAGCTGGGAATATGGCCTCTGGCGAAGATATCCCTTAAATGAGCCGCTGCACAGCCAGTGGCCAGGCTCCTGCCCCGAAAGGCCAGTTCGGTGACGATCCCGATGTCTTCAAATTTTTCGCCATAAAAGAAAGTACAGGCGATTGAAGCGGCTCTGCCATCCATGAATGCAGTCCAGGCACAGCCGCTGCCAGCCAATCCAGCTGGTCCTCCCCATGTCTTGCTGATCCATTGGATTTCCGGAGACAAAACAGAAAGCGAAGGAGTGTTTTCGGGAGTTAACCGCCGAAGGTCGAAGGAGCTCTGACTCGCAAATGGATTTTCTACGATAAGCTCCAGGATGATACGCGGCCAGGTCCATAGCCCGGTAAATGCCCGGCGCAGCGCAGGCAAGAAGGAACCATCTGCCTGCAGAAACCCGGGAGCCAATGCGCGCAGTTCTTCGGGTGAAATTGCTTCTGGATTTCCCATCAGCTGGTAGTTTCCACTGCAGTCAGCTAAAACCACCTCTGGCCTGGGCCAGCGGTCGGTAAGCAGTTCCCCGATTCCAGTGTGGATGACGTGTGATCCCACCAGCGGTCCGGGTGTTTCGGGTCGGAACCAGCCTGCCAGTTCATTCCAATACTGCCGGGGAAGTGGGTTCATATACTCATGGCTGACTCAAAACATCGATCGCCGCCAGGTATACGATTTCGAGTGATTTCAGGATGCCGTCCAGCCTGTCTGGAACTTCCCAGCGCAGATTTGCCAGGCTGTCCATGATTACGACTACCGAGACGGTCTGGATATTGCGGACCTTGCCAACGGTGAACAGCCCGGCGGATTCCATTTCAACAGTCTTAACACCTTCCGACTGGTATTGAAGCACTTCCGCGGCTGTCTCCCGGTATGGAGCGTCGGTAGTCCAGGTGGTTCCCACAGTGCAGGTGCCGCCATGTTTTAGGATTGCCTCCGCCATCCGATCGACCAGGAACGGATCGGCGGAAATCATCTTCGCAGGTGGTAAATAATGATAGGAGGTGCCCTCATCCCGAATAGCCTGGCTGCATACCACGATGTCCCCTGCTAACAGATCGGGCTGCAAGGAGCCTCCCCAGGTCATCAACGCTATTCGTTTGAACCCCAGGGCTGCGAACTCCTCTGCCAGTTCGACCACGATGGGTGAACCTCCTCCCATATTTACCATCACACCTACTTTATTTCTGGGCTTTTTTACCAGGTACAGGTCGCCGATCATGCCGCCGGCTTTCTTGATCGGAATGCGCCGTCTCATCCTGAGGGGAATGCTGCGGTCGAGGGAAAACAAGATGTTTGAGATTCCACCCATTTCAGGCAGCCGTCCTAACCGTTTGCGGTAGTTGATAATATCGGAGGCATTGAGGATCGCATCGAACTGCTGTTTGTCGGGGAAATTAGGTAGCGGCATAATATGCTCCCTCATCTGGAAAAGAGGATATTATCGTGTCCTTTGTAAAATGGATCTCGTGTAAATAAAAATCACTGCCTGAATTGATTCGGAGACCAGTGCGGCTATGCAAGCGCCAACTAACCCGAAAGCAGGAATTAGAAGTAGGTCCAACATAACCAGAATAACCAGGCTGGCGAGGAAGATAGTTAAGACAAGACGTTCCTGCCTGGCTGAAATCAGCAAGGCAGAGAGAAAAATGTTGATTGAGAAGGGAATCATCAGCCAGGCCAGAATGCGCAGCGCCAAAATCGAAGGAGTAAATTCTTCGCCAAAGACCAGACTTATTAAGGGTGTTGAAAAAAAGAAGAGCAGTACTGCCGCAGATATCCCGACGGCCAGCAGGAACCACCAGGAGGCAGCCAGCGCCTTCCTGTTTTCCCTGGATACCTGGCTGCCACTCAGAAAGGCAAATGACATGATGGGAAAGAGAGCCCCCAGCAGGGCAATGTGTACAAATTGAGAGGCTTCAACGGTGCGCATTGCGGCCGAGAACCAGCCGGTATCGGAGATCCCTTGCAGGTGGCTTAGCAGTATAAGCGTGATCTTCTGGTAGAGAATCTTCACAATTGCGACGATCGCCAGGGGAGCGCTGGCAAGGAACAGGTTGGAAACGCTCGAATAGGAAAACCTTCGAATGAGACTGAATCCTGGAATCCTGAGCCGGCAGTATCCAACGGCAAGCAAAGCCACAACAAGCTGCACTGTCAGTAAAATCCAGCTCAAATCCAGGAAGCTGCTGTCCGGGCGAATCAGCCACCATGCCAGGCTCGCCTGCAGACCAGCCAGTAGCAGGTTGAGCCACATATAAGGCTGCATGAATTCCATCCCACGCAGGACCGCACTGCAGATCGTGTAGATGGCCAATGGAAATAATGCCAGGCTGTAAAGTTTTACTGCAGCGATAAATTGAGGACCTTGTCCCGGTAGAAGCGGAAAAAAGAACAATACCAGGCCGACGAAAAACGCGGACATAGCCAGCTGCAGGATCGCAGCCGGTGACAGCAGCGAAAAATCTCTTCGTGCCGCAACCTCTCGCATCAACAACATGTCGGTCCCGAAGGTGGAAAAAACATTTCCAATAAAAATTACAGCTCCCATGTATGCATAACCACCCAGGCCGGTTTCTCCCATCCGCCTGGCTACCAGAATCGTGAATAACAGCAGCAGAAACTGACTGCCCAATCGAGCAGCCGTTAACCAGGCAGTATTGAGACTGACTCTCTTGATCACACCCCAGTCCTGAGGGCTTTTTCCGAGGGATTGAGATGCTTCCGGGCCAATCATACTGGTCTATTGGCCCGGATGTTGGTAGCGAAAAGAGATGATGTAGAAATCGCCCCACGCTCGAAAAGGACGTTTCATCGCCAGGTGATCATCCAATTTACACAGAGACCGGTACAAGCGAGGATGCCGCACTGCCAGGTTCTTACTTTCCGCTGGTGGGGCGAATATAGAGATGCCTTCCACCTCCAGCAGCGAAAACTGATATGGGAACATGGATCTCACCTGTTCGGGGGTGTAGTAATAAATCGTGAAGTACTTCCCCTCCAGGTGCGCCCTGGTTCCATTCGCAGACAGACGTCTGAACGCAAAGCGGAAATCGCCCTTGAAGATCCACCCCAGCTCCCACAAGCAGATGGGAGGCATCAAAACCCAGGTCACCAGGCCGCCTGATTTTAACAAAGCGGGTAGTTTTTCAATCACAGGATGTAAATCGGGGATGCAGTTCAATCCCCCCAGGTCGGAAAAAACCGCCTCAAAGGGCCCGCTTTCGATTTTCTCCAATTGCAGAAATGAACATTCCTGGACCGTGATGCGGTCTGCCAGCTCCTGCTGCTGAACTTTATCGCGAATGCGCTGCAGCATTCCCGGTGCGATGTCAGTTGCGTGGACCTGGAATCCCTGCCGAGCCAGATAGACCGCATCCGAACCTGTGCCCGCGTTCAGCTCCAGGATCCTTGCTCCCGGCTCCAGGTGGCGCAGCAGGTGGGCGTAGACTATGGAACGCATGCGGGTGAGGTTTGGATGATCCTCGGCAAAGCGGTCGTACTTTTCAGCGGTGAGGGAAAAAGCTTCAGCGATATCTTGAAGAGGTTGGTTCATAGATATTTATTCAATCCGGTGTGTTCAAAGCCCAGATGCGTTCCGCGTGCAGGCTTGGCTCGATTTGCCGGGTATCCATCTCCATGCTCCCTTCGATCACATAAGGTCCTGCCAGACGCAGCTCGCTGCGGCAGCGCCGGTAAACTTCTGCAATGATTACCACCTGCAGCGTCCCTTCGAGATCTTCCAGTGACATGAAGTAGATTGGCTCCCCCTTGGATGTAGAGCTACGCCTCCAGAACTGCCGGATGCCCGCGACCCTTACTTGCTGGCCGATGCGCGCAACGGCTTCAACAGTAGTCAATGCCTTGCTTTCTGAAATTTGATCGGTGAACAGCTCCAGCTTGTGTGCGATCACGCTGGCGCCCAGGATTTCTTCCTGCGCCCGGGCTTTTTCGGCGATCGAGAAGTCTTCGGCACCTGTATCTGGGGCTCCGAACAGCGAAAGCTGGCCTCCCTGCCAGCCGCCCAAACTCAGCCGTCCCAATAATGCGGGGATGGTGCCCATACCTTCCAAAGCCTCGACTTTAACCAGGTTTTCTGCTTCCTGGATACGTGGATCGGTACGTGTCAAGAAATCCTCGAATGAACGAAAAGGTCGCTCTCTCAAGATCCGTTTTTGGGTGCGGTTGCTGAGATCACGAATTTGGTCGAGGCCCATGAATAAGACTGGCTTACCTTGCTGATAGCTCACACTGAACTCGTGTTGGGCATAATTGACATGCGGAGGTTTTAGTTTCAATCCCATGCGCCTGGCTTCAGTCAGGTAATTACTCTGGCTGTAGTATCCACCCCAGTTTGCCAGGACGGCTGCCATGAAAATCGCCGGATGATGTACTTTGCACCATGCGGAACGCCAGGCCACCCTGGCATACGATGCAGCGTGGGCTTTGGGGAAGCCGTAGCCTGCAAACGCTGCCATCAATTCCCAGATTTGCTCGGAAGTCGTCTGAGGAATCCCGTGCAAGTCGAATGTCCCCTGGATGAACTTTTCCTTCAGGGTTTGCATTTGTTTTCCGGGATCGAAGTGGCTCATCGCCCGGCGCAAGAGATCAGCATCCGCCAGAGACAACCCGGCCAGCTTGTGCGCGATGCGCAGTACCTGCTCCTGGTAAAGGATGACGCCGTAGGTATCTTCCAGCAAAGGCGCGAGGGAAGGATGCAGGTAGGAAGTTGTCTCGCGGCCTTGAAAGCGGCGGATAAAGTTGTCCTTCTGACCGCCGGTCAGGGGTCCTGGCCGGTAAAGAGCCAATGCTGCCATCACGCCGTCCAGGCTGCTGGCCTGTATTTCTTTGAGTGTGAGGCGCATACCAGGGCTTTCAATCTGGAAACAGCCAATGGTCTTTCCTGCCCTGACCAGCTCTGAGGTATCCCGATCTTCTTCCGGGATATCATCCAGGCTTCCCAGCTGGCTACGTGGCTGAGAGTCATAGCCCGCATTGATCGCCTCGACCACATCGCCCAGGACAGTCAGTCCGCGGATGCCGAGCAGGTCAATTTTCACCAGCCCGAGCTGCTCGATGGATTCCAGGTCGAACTGGGTGATCAGCATGCCTTTTGTCGCCAGCTGGATGGGAGTCAGGTCGGTTATCGCATCTGGGGAAATCACGATCCCTCCGGGGTGGATGGAGAGGTGATGCGGAACACCCAGTAATGCAGAAGCAGCGAGTATGATGGATTGTTGAAGCGGGGATTGGAATTGGTTGGCTAACTCTTCGTAGGGCTGATCATCGGGATTATCTCGATCTGCAGGTCCGTACCAGCGGTGGGGAAGACTCTCCACCATTCTGTTTATTTCCGCTTGCTGCAACCCGTGTGCCTTGGCGGCTTCGCGCAGGGCTGACCGTCTGCGAAAACGGTTGATAGTGCACACCATCGCCACCCGTTCCCGACCGTATTTTCGATAGACGAATTCGATGACCTCATCTCTCCTGCGTGAGCAAAGATCGATATCGATGTCTGGAAGCGAGGCCCGGGCTGGATTGAGGAAGCGCTCAAAATAAAGGTTCAGCCGGAGTGGATCGGGGGAGGTTATGCCAAGGCAGTGTGCAACCAGCGACGAGGCGGCCGAACCGCGCGACGAAAACGGCACACCCTTCTCTCGAGCAAAAGAAAGGATCTCCTCAACAATGAGGAACAGAGATGAGTACCCCAGGGATTCGATTACCTGCAATTCGTGCTCCAGCCGCTGGCGTATAGAAGGTGTAATCTCTCCGTATAACTGAATTGCCCCCTGATCTGCTTTTTTCCGGAGCAGCTGGCTGGAATTCAATCCCACAGGCGTTTCCACTTCAGGTAAGTGCGGAGAACCCACGGGCAGCGCAGGCTGGCAGCGCTCGATGATCTCTGCGACCATGTGGATAGCACCGGGCGAATCATGATACCCGGCTTCGATTTCTTCTGTAGACATGAAATGAGCCTGTGAAGAAATCGGGTCTTCTTTCTGGATGGAATCCT
>Ga0154795_1099_pt3 | contig 32823 bp, 24 predicted proteins | sample Rifle2008BG16ft_FD_105803 | JGI IMG/M metagenome (GOLD analysis project Ga0154795, IMG submission 105803) | Chloroflexi bacterium RBG_16_54_18 | reverse complement strand
CTCGTGGCCCTTGCCGCAAGTTATCACCGTGTCGCTGGGCTGTGCCAACTTAACCGCGAAGCGCAGCGCTTCCCTCCTGTCAGGAACTCGCCAGAAGGTCTGCCCTTCCACCCCTTCCTTACGGATCATCGCAGCTGCCATCTCTTCCAGGATTGAGGCCAGCGATTCGGTGCGCGGATCCTCGGCCGTCAGCACCGTCAGGTCCGCCAGCTCTGCCGAAACCTCCGCCATCAGACGGCGCTTCTCGCGGTCTCTCAGTCCTGCCGAGCCAAAGACCGCGATCACCCTCCCCTCAGTCAACGAGCGCGCGGCCTCTAAAGCCCGCTTGAGAGCGTTGGGCGTGTGAGCGAAATCGACGATGGCTCTGAAATCCTGTCCCATTTCAATGCGCTCCATCCTTCCCGGGATGCCCGCCAGGGCGGCGATCCCAGCCTGCACCGCTACCGACTCCAGTCCCAGCACGCTCAATCCCACCGCCACCGCCGCCAGGCAGTTGGAGGCGTTGTACCTGCCAACGAGATGTGTTCTGACCGGAAAATCGAACGGCCTGCCGTTAGAATCCTTTCCTGATGCCCGAAATTCTATACCGTCTGCGTTTTCCTGAATGTGCGAGGCGCGCACATCGGCTCCCTCCCCCAGCCCGTAGCTGACCTGCCTCACCTTCGTGATTTCCTTCAGGTACTCGTAAGAAGTATCGTCGCGGTTCAGCACGGCGGCCCGCGGCGGGTGTAATTTCTTTTCAGCAGTCGCCGGCAGCCAGGTAAAAAACCTGGCTTTCGCCTCCCGGTAATTCTCATACGTCCCGTGGTAGTCCAGGTGCTCGTGGGTGATGTTGGTCACCACCGCGATGTCGAAATCACAGGCTGCCACGCGCCGCTGCGCCAACCCGTGCGAGGTGGCTTCCAGGATGGCGTGCGTCAACCCGGCCTCCACCATCTCCCCCAGGAAGGCCTGTATTTCGGGGGCATCGGGCGTGGTGACGTGGAAGCCGGTGTCCAGCTCCCTCTCCCCGATGCGCGCGCTGACGGTGGAGACCAATCCCGGTCGCAGACCGGCTGTCAGTAAAACCTGGTAGACCAGGCTGGCGGTGGTGGTTTTGCCGTCTGTGCCGGTCACTCCGATCATCGTTAGCTGCCGGGCGGGGAAGCCGTGGAAGGCCGCCGCCAGCTTTGCCAGCGCCAGCCGGCTGTCCGCCACCCGGAAATACGGTACATCCAATCCCGGCAGGTCCTGCGTCCCGACCACCGCCGCGGCGCCGTTGGCGATGGCCTGCGGGATGTAGCGGTGCCCGTCGGCCTGCTCGCCGGGGCAGGCTACGAACAGGCAGCCGGGTTTCACCGTGCGCGAATCGGCCGTGATTCCACTGATTTGTACGTTCTCGCCGCTGTACTGTGGTGACTCTGGCAGGCTGCGAATTAAGCTGGAAAGCAGGGTGGAGGTGGGCTTTACCATTCTTTACTGGACGGATTTTATACCACAAAGAACAAAAAGACCACGCCGAAAATTTTAATTCTTTGTGGTCTTCGTGATCTTCGTGTTTTGAAAAAGATCGTCAGGTTGATCGAAAAACGTCAAATTGACACAACATGCTTAAAAAGTTGGGTTTCGTACCTCAACCTAACCTACACCAGGTTCTGGCGCAGCGCGACCAGCTGCCCGGAGACCGAGCCGTCCATGATCTTGTCGCCCACCTTGATCACCAGGCCGCCCAGGATCGAGGGATCGACCCGGAAGGTGACCGTCTGGCTGCTGGCCTTGGCGATCACATCCTTGCGGATGGTCTCTTTCTCCGCCTCGGTGAGCGGCAGGGCGCTGGTGATCTCCGCCGAGGCGCCCTGCATCTCGGCTTCCTGCAGCAGCACCACCTTGCCCGACTTGACGCCGGAGAAGAATTCTTCGATCAGGGAGTGCTGGCGTTTTTCATCCAGCGCCTCGCCTACCAGCTTCTGGGCGGCGGCAATAGACAGAGCTGCCACCTGGCCGCGCAGGTCGGTGAGGATGCGGTCGCGCTCAACAGTGACCTCTGCCATGGCAATCTCGCGCGCCTTGTCGGCTTCGGCTTCCGCCTGCAGGCGTACTTCCTTTCCGGCGGCTTCGGCTCGCTCGGTGGCTTCGCGTACCTTCTCGACCGCCTCAGCTTGAGCCTTGGCGATAATCTGGCGGGCTTCCTCTTCAGCGTGCATGCGCGCTTCCGCCGCCACCTGTGCGTCTTCGATACCCTTCGCGATGGTTTCCTGGCGCTTCTTCAGTCCGTTGATGATTGGCTTGTAGGCCCAGGCGTACAGCAGGACCATCACGATCAGGAAATTGAAAATCTGGAATAATAGAAACCCAAGGTTTAATCCTAGTGCAGCCATACCTGTATGCTCTCCTCGTGGATCCTGGATTCCATTTAGCTGGCGAAGATGATGATCAGGGCAACTGCCAGGGCATAGATAGCGACCGCTTCGGCGAAGGCCATACCCAGGATCATGTTGGTCTGGATGATGGGTGCGGCATCCGGGTTGCGTCCCATAGCCTGCACGCCGCCGGAGGCCGCGATACCCACGCCCACTCCGGCGCCAATCGCTCCAATCATCGCCAGGCCTGCGCCTAACAGTTTCAAACCGGCTACAAATGCTACTGGATCATTCATTATTGTGACTCCTGTTCGATGGTTTCGTAATGAAAACAGATAACTCTAATGTTCTGCTTCGGCGTGTTCTTCGCCCTTGTGGCTGACCAAGGCCATGCTCATGAAAACGGTGGCCAGCAGGTAGAAAACGTAAGCCTGGATCAAGCCGAAGAAGATCTCGAAAAGATACAGACCCGGCGGCAGGACGACCGGGAGCAGCGCCCCCAGGATCGACAGCAGCAGAGCCCCGGCAAAGATATTGCCAAATAACCGGAAGCTGAACGAGATGACCTTGATAAATTCCAGGATCAGCTCCAAAAAGCCGACGCCAAAATTGATCAGTCCGAAAATACCGCCGCTCACCAGAGCCTTGAACTGGAAAAACTTGCCGAAATAGGAGGGGCCTAAGGCCCACACGCCAAACACCTGCGTCATAAAAACGGCAATCACCGCCAGCGCCACCGTGAAATTCAGGTCCGTGGCCGAGCCGCGCAGGTACGGCACCACCTCGCAGGCGGTGCACAACGCAGCTTCCTTTGCCTGCACTTCTTCTTCACCGTGCCCGCTCTCTTCGTCACCGGTGTGAGTCTCGACAGCCACCGGCTGGCCCTTATCAATCGAGTACACGGCCAGGCCGGCGATATTGAAGAGTTGCACTGGCGCGTAGGCCGGGTCTTTGTGGGCTGCCTTGAGGTAACCGATGCTCTCGAAACCCGGCACCAGCTTGATCATATTGGCGACGAAGATCAGCATGAAGATCGTCCCCACAACCGGGAAAATGCGCCGGGCCCACTTTCCGGTCTGGTTTTCGACGGCGGTCCATATATATTCGATGATGGCTTCGAACCCGTTGTAAAAACCGGAAGGGATCAGGCTGCCGCGGCGGTGGAAGCGCCAGGCGCTGAATGCCATCAAGACCAATACCAAGTCCGCAATCAGCGTCGCCAGCATGGTGTTGGTGATTTCCAAGCCGAATAGCATTAAACCGGTCGGCTCGGCCGGCACCACCACCACCGGGCTGATCGGCTTGAGGATCGAAGGCCCGATGTAGGCGCAGTACACGCCCAGCAGGATCAGGGCCAGCACGATCCAGCGTTTCACCTGGCGGCGTTTTTTAGTTGCAGCGTCACTCACTATTCTTCATCTCCTTCCCTTGCCGGCGGACTGCTACCTTTCCCCGCGGGCTGCCCGGGGTGAATGTCTTTCACCGCACGGGTGGCAAGCCAAAAAGTTATAATCAATGAAATCGGCGCTGAAGCCAGCACCAGTGAAACTGTCAGCAGGGGCTTCGTTCCCAGCAGTTTATCCAGCCACAAGCCGCCGAACACGGAAATCAAGACGATAAAGATGGTCACAAACCCGACCGCGGCTCCGACTTCCAGCACCTTGGGATTCAAGGCAGCCATCCAGGGAGAACCCGGTTTTTTGTCCTTGGAGGGGCCCATGGTTCGAGAATTGTATCACAAGCAATCTGCGTGCGTCAATAAAACCAGTTCCGGTCTTTTTTAGCCCATTTCAAAACAGTGCTGCTGCGGCGGTGTCGGCAAAACCGAACCACGGACCGAAGATCGTCCCGATCAGGATGATACCGAAAGTTAGGATGACCAGTGCCAGGCGGTACGACGAGGTTACCGGCAGTGGGTGCTGGTCTTCGTCCTCGCCTTCCATGCGGTAAAGGTAGACGTATTTCAAGACTGTCAGGTAATAGTACAGCCCGACGATCGAATTCAGGACGCCGATCACTGCCAGTGGAATCAGGCCGGCTTCGATGGCCGCCGCAAAGACGAATACCTTGGCTACGAACCCACCGAGCGGCGGCATCCCGGCCAGCGATAAGAAGGCCACCATCATGGCCAGGGCCAACCAGGGTGAGCGGCGGCTCAGTCCGTAGTAGGCGCTCATGTCGCTCGATCCGACCACCCGCTCGGTGGCTGTTACAATGCCGAAGGCCGCCAGGTTGGTGACCAGGTAGACGATCAGGTAGAAGATGGCGCTCTGGATGCCAAAGGGCGTCCCCGCCACCACACCGATCAACATGTACCCGGCATGGGCAATCGACGAATAAGCCAGCATGCGCTTGATATTGCGTTGGGCCAGTGCGATCAGGTTACCGACTGTCATGGTCAGTAAGGAGATGGCGTACAGCACTACCCCCCATTCGAGCTGGATCTGGGGGAAAACCGTCAGGAAGACCCGCACCAAGACTGCGAAACCGGCAGCCTTGGAAGCCGTCGACAGGAAGCCTGCCACGGGGGTCGGAGCGCCGTCGTAAATGTCCGGCGCCCAGAAGTGCAGGGGTACGGCCGAAATCTTGAAACCGAAACCGACCAGCACCAGCAGCATCGTCCCGGTGATCACCGCCGCGGGCACGCCGCCGATGGACAGGTTTTCGGCAATCTGGTACAGGTCGGTGGTGCCCGAGAATCCGTAGATCAGGCTGAAGCCGTACAGCATCACTGCGGAGGTCATGGCGCCAAACAGCAGGTACTTGAAGCCCGCTTCGGATGAGCGGTTGTCCTTGATAATGAAGCCGGCCAGGATGTACAGCGGGATGGAGGTGGTCTCGATCGACAGGTACAGCATCACCAGGTCGGCCGCTGAGGCCATGAAGCACATCCCGATGGTGGAGATGATCATCAGCAGGTAAAAAGCGCCCCGCTCACCGATCTCGCGATAATCCATGGCAAACAATGCTGTAATCCCGGCTCCGAATATGAACAGCATTTTAAAAGTATAGGCCAGCCAGTCGTGCCGGACCATGCCGCCCCAGGACAGCTCCGTCGACTCTCCTGGCATGCCGGGTATACTGAACAGCATGACCAGGACCATCCCAAAGGCAGTCACCCAGCCCAGCAGGCGGTGCTGCTCTTTCGGCAGTATAAAATCCAGGAACAGCACCAGGCCGCCCAACACCAGCAACAGGATTTCCGGTAAGACCGCTAGAAACTTGGCAGCATCGAGAGTCATAATCAGGCACCTCCCAACAGGCGCAGAACATTATCGACCCCTGACTCGACCAGCGGCACCATGATCTGCGGGTAAACGCCCACTATCACCAGGATCGCGGAGAGGAAAACGAGGGCCACCTTGTCCAGGGCACTCACATCATGCAAATGACCTCTTAATTCTTCCGGTACCTCTCCAAAGAACACCTTGCCGATGATGCGAATAATATAGGATGCTGTTATCACTATGGAAATCGCGGCAATGATAGCGACCCAGGCGTAAGAGATCCAAAGCTGAGATGGGTTGCTGTCCCACAGACCCATGAAGATGGGAAATTCGGCGATAAAACCCGAAAAACCCGGCATGCCCATCGACGCCAACCCGCCTATGATGAAAGCGATGGTAACCAGAGGCATGATCTTGCGAAAGCCTCCCAGGCGTGGGATCTCACGCGTATGTGCCTGGTCGTACACCATGCCGACGACAGCAAAGAAGAGAGCTGTCATCACACCATGCGAGAACATCTGCAGGCCGGCGCCCAGCAGTCCGGAGCGGTTGAGGGTGGCAAAACCCATCGTTACCAGCCCCATGTGTGAGACGGAAGAAAAGCCGATCACGTATTTAAAATCGCTCTGCACGCTGGCGATGAAAGCACCATAAACAACATTCACCAGGGTGAGAATAATAATCCAGGGCATATGGAATTTCGCCCCTTCCGGCAGCAGCATGATCCCCACTCTCAAAGCGGCGAAGGCACCCAGCTTCATCAGCACTCCCGCATGGAACATCGAGACGGCGGTCGGCGCAGCCACGTGGCCGTCAGGCGACCAGTTATGAAAGGGGAATATGCCTCCCAGGACGGCGAAACCGAAGAACACAAACGGGAACCAGATGCGCTGGAAAGTCGGTGAAAATCCAGCTGACTCGAGGGCGATCATGTCGAAGGTCCCCATCCCCGAGACGAAATACATCGCCAGGGCGCCGACCAGCGCCACCACCGAACCGATGAACAGGTACAGGGTTAGCTTCATGGCAGCGTATTCGCGCGTCACTTTCCAGCCCCAGATCGAAATCAGCAGGTACATCGGGAAAACCGCAATTTCATAAAAGAAAAGCAGCATGAACAGGTCGAGAGCCACGAAGACCCCGAACACGCCGGTCGCCAAAATGAAGAGGAAGGCAAAGAACTCGCGCGGGCGATCATCGATACCCCAGGAGATCAGTACGCCGGTAAACATGACCACGCCGGTCAGCAGCAGCAGCGGCGCGTTCATCCCATCCACACCCACGTAATAAGAAATCCCGAGCGAGGGCAGCCAGGAATATTTTTCGACGAACTGGTAGCCGCCCGCTGCAACATCGTAAGCGAAATACACCCAGATGGAAAGCGCCAGGGCCAGCGCACCGGCTGCCAGGGCAGCCACGCGTGTTTCGGTCTTCCGGTCTGCCGGGATCAATAAGATCAACGAGCCTGTGACGATTGGTGTAAAAACGATTACACTCAAAATCGGAAATTGCATCGGTCACCTCGAAATAATAACGATCCCATTTCAGAAAAGCCCAGCTACAGCTCGGTTAATCACATCTAAAATCCAGGCCGGCCAGACGCCGATCACCAGCATCAGAACCATCAGCGGCACAATCACAAACAGCTCGCGCGCGTTGATTTCTGTCAGATGGCCGACCCAGTGCTCGTTTAGCGGGCCGTGCAGCACCTGCTTGAGCCCTTTCAGGATATAGGCGCCAGTGAAGAACAGCCCGATCATTGCCAGGGCTGTGTACACCGTGAAAATCGGCCAGGAACCTCTGACCACCAGGAACTCGGAGATGAAGCCGTTCAAACCGGGCAGACCCAGCGAGGCCATCGAAGTAAAAATCAGGACGCCCCCATATACCGGCACCAGCGGGAATAGACCGCCATAATCATTCAGGTTGCGGGTATGAGTGCGCTCATAAATCACCCCGACCAGGAAGAACATCCCAGCCGCTGACAGGCCGTGGTTGAACATCTGCAGGACTGCACCATTGAGGGCGATATTGGCGTCCTGCGTGCCGGAAGCGAAGGCAGCGGCGGCGATGCCCAGTACTACGAATCCCATGTGGTTGACTGATGAATAGGCCACCAGCCTCTTGAAATCGTCCTGCCCGTAAGATGCCAGGGCACCAAAGATGATCGCCATCACAGCCAGGAAGGCCAGCGCGCCAGCGTACCAGCGTGCCTCCACCGGGTACAGCGGCAGCACCAGGCGCAGGAACCCATAAGCTCCCAGCTTCAGCAGCACGCCAGCCAGGATCATGGAACCGGCGGTAGGCGCTTCGGTGTGGGCGTCTGGCAGCCAGGTGTGAAAAGGCCAGACCGGGACTTTGATTGCAAAGGCGATCACGAACGCCCAGAAGGCGATCGACTTGACCACGTTGATCGGCATGCCGAAGAGAATCCCGCTCAACGAGGTCCAGTTCTGCAGCAGCTCCGGAAAATCGAAGGTGCCGCTCACCACCCCCAACATTTGTATGGCAAGCAGCAAACCAAGCGAGCCAGCCATGGTGTAGATCATGAACTTGATGGAGGCATAAGTCCTGGCGCGGACTTTTTGCCCGCCCCAAATCTCACGCTCGCCCTTCTCGCTGCCCCACTGGTTGATTAGGAAATACATCGGAACCAGACCGAATTCCCAGAACACGAAGAACAGCAGCAGGTCAAGGGACAGGAACACCCCCAGCATGCCCATCTCCAGCAAGAAGAACAGGAACATATACGATTTGACGTGTTCCGCGATGCTGAAGGAGGCCAGGAGGGCCAGCGGCGTCAAAAGCGTGGTCAACAAAACCATCGTCAGCGAGATCCCATCGACTCCCACGTGATAGGAGGAACCGATAGCGGTGTACCAGATCGCCTGTTCTTGAAACTGGAAACCAGGCTGGGTCTTGTCGAATGCAAACCATAGGATCAGCGAAAAGAGCAGTGGGATAAAACTAAAGATGAATGCCACCCAGCGGATCAATTTCACCTGGTTTCCCGGCAAGATAAATACAACCAGCGCCGCAAAGACAGGTGAGAACAGGATCAGGGTAAGCAGATGGTCAAGAATGAATTCCATATTTGTCTCTTTTGTGCTTATCTTCTATGGGACCAGGAAGAAGAAATAATAGAAAACACCGCTGAAGAACACCATGCTGATCAACGCCAGGATCATATACTGCTGGATTCTGCCGGTCTGGATCGCCCTGAACCAGACACCAATGCGCTTGGTGGATTCACCTACAAAATCTCCGAACCCGTTGACCACCGGTTTATCAAAATAATCACGCAAGGAATTACCTATCACACCCGTGACGTATGCAAACCAGTGCAGTATCCCATCGATTAATTTGCGGTCTATTAATACCGAGGTAAAGACTGCTGCCATCCAATAAGCCGGGCGCACGAACAGGTAATCGTAGAGTTCGTCGAAATAGTACTTGTTCTTCAGCAGCTTGTGCACCGGTCCTAATGCCTTTTCCAGCGGATCGCTCTCACCGGCCTGGACATGGCGGTACACCCAGGCACCCAGCCCCAGCCCGCCCACTGCAACTACCATTGAAGTAAGCACCGGTATGATATTAAATTCGACTGCCTCCGGGTGTTCCAGCAGAGTCCCGCCCACAAACTCGTGGAACCAGTTAGGGAGCGCCCCTGCGGTAATCCATCCGGGGAGGCCAACCCAACCGGCGCTGATGGCGAAGAACGCCAGGATGACCAGCGGCGCGGTCATCGTCCATTTCGATTCGACTGCATGCTCGGCTACTTTCGTGCGGGGCTTACCTAAAAATGTCAGGCTGATCTGGCGCATGGTGTAGAAAGCCGTGATCAGAGCCGATAAGGCCAGCACCAGGAAAACAATCAGGTGCCCATGACCGAAAGCATCCGCCAGGATTTCGTCTTTCGACCAGAATCCAGCGGTAACGATCGGGAAACCCGCCAGCGCGAAGCCCCCAATCAGGAATGTTATAAAAGTCACTGGCAGTTTCTTCCGCAGCCCGCCCATGTTGTACATGTCGTTCGGATCAATATGCCTACCGGTGTGCAGGACGCCGTGTTCCATGCCGTGGATCACGGAGCCAGAACCCAGGAACAGCAGCGCCTTGAAGAAGGCGTGGGTGAACAGGTGAAAAGTCGCCGCCACGTAAGCACCGATTCCCACCGCCGCGACCATATAGCCCAGCTGTGAGATGGTCGAATAGGCCAGAACACGCTTGATATCATTTTGGGCGACAGCAATGGTAGCAGCGAACAGGGCGGTAAAGGTGCCGATGAAAGCCACTACCGTCATGGCTGTGGTCGGCTCGCCGTACTCCATACCAGCTGAAAGCAATGGGAAAATCCGGATCACCAGGTACACGCCGGCTGAGACCATGGTGGCAGCATGGATCATGGCGGAAACCGGGGTGGGACCTTCCATCGCGTCCGGCAGCCACACATGCAAGGGCCACTGGGCGGATTTCCCTACCGTGCCAATAAAAAGCAGGATGCCGATCAAGCCTGCGATTGAAAGTCCAAGAAATCCCGAGCTGGTTTCCGCCAGATCCTGCAAGGTCTCCGGATTGTAGAAAATCTCGCGGTAGTTTAGGGTGCCCGTAGCCGAATACAAGTAAACGATGCCCAGCAGCATGAATACGTCGCCGACGCGCGTGGTCAGGAATGCCTTGATCATCGCAGCCCGGGCGGAGGTTTTTCCATACCAGAACCCAATCAGCAGGTAAGAGCACAAGCCCATGATTTCCCAGCCGACAAAAAGCGTCAGCAGGTTGTCCGAAACCACCAGCGTGTACATCCCGAAGGCGAACAGGCCAATGAAGGCGAAAAAGCGAGCGTACATCGGCTCGATTGAAGGGACTTTGTGCGTGTGGGAGTGGACATCGGTGATTGCAGCCCCGTGCGGCGGCAGACCCGGCCGGTCGTGCTCCCCCTTCGGCTGGCCGAAATTATGGTAACCAACGCTGTACAGGAAGATCATGAGCACCGTCCAGGCGACGAAAAAAAGCGTGACCGCCGACAACGGGTCGATCAGCACACCGATCTCCAACCAGGTATCCCCAAGAGGGAGCCAGGCGATTTGTGAGCTGAAGGGATGCTCACCCAAATGCTCCACCTGAATGGCAGTAAAGAAAACAATCATGCTTCCCAACCAGGAAAGCAGGGCTGCTCCCACTGCAATAGAATGGCTGAGCCGGTTGCTGCGGTGAGCAAAAAGTATGATAAAAAAGAACGCCAACAGGGGCGGCAGAGGGATGAGCCAGATTAAGGTCTCAATCGTCATAACATTCCTCTCTCAGCGATTTCTGCATGCATGTTATTACCATTTTAGAAGGTCTATCTCATCCGCCGAAACTGTGTTCCGCAGCCTGTAGACGGAGATAAACAAAGCCAGTCCTACGGCGACTTCAGCAGCAGCAACGGCGAAAACAATTACTGCAAATACCTGTCCGGCGATATTTTCCGGCGTGCGGTAGCGCCAGAACGCGACCAGGTTCACGTTAACTGCATTCAGCATTAATTCGATACCCATCAAAATCGCAATGGCGTTTTTTCGGGACAATACTCCGAACAAACCTATTCCAAACAGTGCAGCAGAAAATGTAAGAATCCAGGGCAGGGGTATCATTCCGACCTACTTCCTTTCCCAGGCGATGACAATCGCGCCGATCAGCGCAGCCAGCAGGAGCACGGATGCAATTTCAAACGGCAGCACGTACCCATCGGGTGCAACCAGCGCTAAACCAAGCTCTCGCAAAGGGTCAGAAGCTGGATTCAAGGCGGCTGCTGGTTCGTCGATCCCGGGCCAGCTGAACAGCATCCAGGTCAGTCCTGCGAAGACGACCACGGCCAGGATTGCAGCCCAGACCCAATTTGCGTTGAAGCGCGGGCCGGCATCTTTGGCAATCCTGCGTGTCAACATGATGGCGAAAATCATCAAGATTGCAATCGCACCGATGTAGATCACGACCTGCACCACAGCCAGGAAGCCAGCATTCAGCAAAGCGAAGACCACTGCAACTCCAAACAGCGCACCCACCAGCCAGAATGCCGAATGGATCAGGTTCGGAGAGGTGACCACCATCAATGCCGCTCCCAGGGTGGCTCCAGCCACAAGGATAAAAATAATTTGTAAAGCCATATTAAACTTCCCCGGAATCTTTCAAACTGGTTGGTTTTGTTATGCGCCCGTGGTCCCGACAATGTCAGGAGAAGCGACCGGCTTGGGCTCAGCCACTCGCCGCCTTTCCGTACGGGCATAGCGGCGTAATAAGAACAGGGTAGTCCAGACAATGACAAGGTTGGCAGCGAACATGACCAGTACGTATCCCAGCTGTGAAGCTCCGACACCAACCAGGATTTTATCCAATAATGCAACCACCATAACCGTAGTCAGAGCCAGGGGAGTCAAAAGCTTCCAATTCAAAATCATCATATGATCGATACGGATGCGCGGGACAGTGTATTTTATCCACATGATCACCCAGTATATGAAGAATGACTTGATCAGGAGCCAAAGCACGCCCAATATAGGGAACTGTTCCGCAGCTGCCAGGCGCCAACCGCCGAGAAATAGTGTCGAGAAAATCGCACCCATCGTCAATGCATGCAATAATTCTCCGGCGTAAAATAATCCGAACTTCATACCTGTATATTCAATGTGGTAACCAGCCACAATTTCCGACTCGGCTTCGTTTAAATCGAAAGGAGAGCGTCCGAGCTCGGCAATCGCAGTGATCAAAAAAACGAAGGCTGCAACCGGTGCCAGTGCAATAAACCAGACATTCTGAGACTGGACAATCGTCTGCAGGCTCATGGAACGCGCCAGAATGACCGGCACCAGGAGGGCGATGACCATGGGAACTTCGTATGCGACCAGGACCGCTACCATGCGCAGAGCACCCAGGAGTGCATACTTGTTGTTAGAGGCCCAACCCGCCATGATGATGCTCAGCGTGCCGATCGCACCGATGGCTACAATAAACAAGATCCCCACATTCAGATCAGCTCCCAGCATAGTGGATGAAAATGGTATCACTGCCCAGATTGTGACCACTGTTGCCAGGGCCAGGATCGGTGCCAGGTTGAATAAAATCTTATCTGCCCCCACTGGGGTGATATCTTCTTTTATCAACAGTTTTATAATATCGGCAAATGGCTGGATCAATCCGAACGGGCCCAAACGATTGGGTCCCAAACGATCCTGAAAACGCGCCACCACTTTTCGTTCTACCCACACCAGAAATATGTCCATCACCAGGACGAAGGTGGCTGTCACTACCACACCGATGACGGCTAGCACCAGGTTAACCCAGGTGGGTGATAATCCCCAACCAGCCAGCAATTCTGAGAGCCACTGAGCAATCGAATTTACCGGATCAAACATCACCAAACTCCCATTTTGAAATGCGAAATCTCGGCAATCGCCAATCTAATTCATGTGCTGCATCGAAAAGGCTGAAAATTTACTCTTCAGCCTTTTCTTATGTGAAAATTGTTTTCATCCTTGAGATCTAAAAACATTGAAACTACATCCACTTCAATGCGCCTTTTCGCCAGGCATAGACCAGCCCTGTGACGAGTATCCCAATAAACAAGAATGCTTCCACCACCGCAAACAGGGGAATTTGATCAAATGCTGCTGCCCATGGGAAAAGGAAAACCATTTCCACGTCAAAAACCAGGAAAATGAGCGCAAAAATGTAGTATTGAACGTGGAACTGCACCCGGGCTTCACCGACGGTCTCCATTCCGCATTCGTAGGTCTGGCTTTTCGCCGCATTCGGTTTACGTGGAGCTATGATCCGTGGTATCAGAAGTGCAGCAGCTGGAAATATGGGGGCAAGCAACAGGAACACCCCTATGTAAATCCATTCATTACCCGGCATGTCTTCTCCTCAATCGCACATTTGGATAAGTTGTCCATAGGACACGACGGCCTTTCCCAATCTACCCAGGACAGTGGGGAAAATTTTACCATACAACCATTCGGATCAAACTCATTATGTGTCATAAATCAAGATGAAATTGTCACCTGATGAAGATAAATATTTTGTTTCTGAATAGCTGATTAATAACCATCCTGCCGTTAGTTTTTCGGTGTAAACTGAACCAGAGCTACTTCCAGGCTGTAATAGCTTAAGTAAAACTCCAACTTTATCAGACTCACATAAGTCAATATTGAACACTGCCATGATTGATAACCATATAAAACGTACTCGCTGGTGGGATGCGCTGGCTGGATTCTTCCTTCTCCTCGCACTTCTGACCGCCGCTTCCAGGTTAGTTGCCACTGGCTGGACCAGGGATCTATCGGTAGTACAGACTTTGAGCTTTTTCGGAGTTGTCGTTGGCCTGGCTTTGGGATACAGCCGCTTTTCTCCTATAGCAGCATTTTTCCTGGCAGCTGCCTACGGCTGCTTCGCCATTCCCTGGCAGCTCGGCAGCCTCCTGCGTGACGAATTACCCTGGCTGGAACGGGTAACAATTTTATCCAACCGGTTGGGGATTATTCTCTATCAAATTTTACACCGCGAATTATTGCGTGATTCATTGCTCTTCCTGGTCATTATGTCCGTACTTTTCTGGGTGCTGGCTGTCCAGGCAGGATACTGGATGGTGCGTTATGGACACTCCTGGGAGGCGGTGCTTCCGGCTGGGATTTGCATTTTTGTGATCCATGCTTTCGATCCACTGGTTTTTCGCCGCGGGCTTTATCTGGCGATGTTCTTCATCTTTGCCCTGATTTTTGTTTCCAGGATGATCTACATTCAATTTCGCAATCGATGGGAAATAAGCCACACTGCCCTGCCGCCGCAGCTTGGGTGGAATTTCTTCCGTTTCACCATCGTCGCAGTAATGTTGATCGTTTTTTTTGCCTGGACAGTACCAGGATTAGCGAATGCAGCCCCTGCCGCACAGGAAGCGTGGAAGCCGGTATTGCGATTATGGGATAGAACACGAAACGAGGTTGAGAGTTTTTTCACACCGCTGAGATCTACTGCTGCCGGTGTCACGAACATATACGGCGAGAGCACCGCCCTGGGCCGAGGGAATCCACTGTCTGATAGTCAGGTTTTCTCGGTTGAAGTCCCAGAGAATATTCCTCCCGGCGTCCGCCTGTACTGGCGGGCTCGTGTGTATGATTTTTACGAGGACGGGCAGTGGCTGAGTACTGTTGGAAATGCAAATCCCTATGATCCGCAGCGTACAAACCTGCGGACACCAATCTATAACGGACGCTGGTTGGGTTCTTTTGAATTTACTGCTGCCAGCAGTATTGCATCTCTTTTTACACCTGCCCTTCCATTATGGGTGAACCAGGCCGGCTGGGTTGAATACCTTGAGACACCGGACGGATCGTCTGATATCTCCACTTTCCGACCCGACCCACCTTTGGAAACCGGACAGGAATATAAAACGCAATCGGCGGTGAATTATGCCACCGAAGCCCAATTAAGATCAGCTGGCACAGAATATCCTGAATGGGTCACCGAACGTTTTCTACAGCTGCCCGATTCGATCACACCGCGCATGGTCGAGCTGGCTAAGACTCTTACCGAGAATGAACCAACGGTGTATGATAAAACCGTTTCAATTACAAATTACCTGCGCAATAATTTTGAATACAGCGACACGATCGAGGGTGAGTTCCCATCTGACGGCGAAGTCATCGATTGGTTTTTATTCGAGCACAAAAAGGGGTTCTGCAATTACTATTCAACTGCGCAGATCCTTCTGCTGCGCGCGGCTGGTATCCCGGCCCGCTGGGCGGTCGGCTATGCGCAAGGTGATCAGCTTGAAGGAGATCGCACCAGCGGCCAACCGAGTCGAGAAAACATCACTTTCCTCGTCCGCCAGAAAGATGCGCATGCCTGGCCGGAAGTCTTTTTCCCAGGCATCGGTTGGGTGGAATTCGAACCGACTGTCTCCCAACCGGATATCGCCCGCCTCCCGGGAAACAGCGGTGAAACCGAGCAGGATCCACTGATTAATCAATTCGACCCCTTGTCCAGAAGGGACATGGAACAGGATCTCGCGGATTTATTGAACGAGAGGAACCTGATACCAGCCCAAGCCGAAAAAGGACAGAACAAGTCGCATATGGTATACTTGGCTGGGCTGGTTATCGCCAGCATCTTTGGAATTTTGTTCTGGTTTTGGCGAGTAAGCTGGCTGTCTTTCGCCTGGAGAGGAGGGATGATTTATATCAGCTGGCGGAGGCACCGTCAAATGATTCTCCTGCCATTACCGATTATGATTGAAAATACCCTGCGAAAAATAGGCATTCAACCTCCCGAAGCCTTACAGATAATATCCAGACGGGCATTGCTCTCACCTATCTCCAAGGCATACCTGCAGATTAATATCGCCCTTGAAAGATTAGGGGCTGATCCAAAACCAAACGAAACTCCCTCGGAACGAGCACAGCGGTTAAGTGTAATAGCACCCGAAACCGAAAGGGCAGCGCAGCGCCTGGTAAAAGAATATCACTTGGCTACATTCAGCAGGAAACCTGCCAATATGGTTATTGCCTGGAACGCTGCTGCAGAAATCCGGGCGATCACCCGGAAAGAGTCATCTCGGATTAGCCGGAAAAAGTAGTTTACCAGGATCAAAGAAATTTCCCTGCATAAAATCAGTTGAGAAAATCACATGGACTTGAACCGATCTGAAAATATTCTGGCATTGACGGATGTGATCCAGGCAATCAACTCTTCGCTTGAGTTAAACGAAGTGCTGCGGATTGTAATGGACACAATCATCCGTTTGACCAAGGCTGAACGCGGGTTCCTGATGCTGCGCAACGAAAACGGCCAGTTTGTGAATTACATTGCCAGGAACTGGGAACAAGAATCTTTGGATCCTTCGGAAAGCGCAGTCAGTCAGACAGTGATCAACCGTGTATTCAGCGATGGCGAACCGGTATTAACCACAAACGCCCAGGAAGATCCACGCTTTGGCGGCCACCAGAGCGTGATCATTCACAACTTGAGAGCCATTCTATGTGTCCCTCTGAAAGTTAAAGACGAGATTACCGGGGTGATCTATACAGATAATCGAATCCAGGCCGGAATTTTTACTGAATCTGAACGGGATTTACTGATTACATTCGCCAACCATGCGGCGGTAGCCCTTGAAAATGCCCGCCTGTTTGAATCTCTTAGACGGACACTTGCGGAAGTCACCGAATTAAAGAACCTGATGGACAACGTATTTGAGTCGATGGCCAGTGGAGTTATCACGGCTGACATGCAATCCAAAATCTCCCTGGGTAATCGAGCTGCTCAATCCATTCTGGGACGTTTCGACGAAAATTTGATTGGCCTTCAACTTGAAGAACTTCTCCAGAATCAGGAAAATGATCCGGATAATTGCGAAATATTCGAAGATATCGACCGGGTTCGGCAATCAGACAAGCCCATCACCGGGAAGGAACTGAAAATAATCGTTCCTAACCGCGGTTCCGTCGCATTAAGCTTGAATCTCTCGCCTTTAAAAGACGGCTCATTGAACACCCAAGGCGTGGCAATTGTTCTGGACGATTTGACTGAGAAGAAGCGCCTGGAAGCTCAAAGGCGGCTTTTTGAAAGAATGGTATCGCCAGCAGTCATCAACCAGCTCGATCCGGATAAACTGCAGCTGGGTGGCGTGAGGGCGGATATCACTTCATTATTCTCCGATATCCGCGGGTTCACCAGGATCAGCGAGGGGCTGGATCCTATCACCCTGGTTTCCATTTTAAACCGCTACCTGGCTGAAGCTGCAGATGCCGTGCTAAACCAGGAAGGGACCATCGATAAATTTTTAGGTGATGCCGTCATGGCATGGTTCAATGCTCCCATGCCCCAGCCCGATCACACCCTGCGTGCGGTTCGAGCCGCGTTGAATATCCGTTCGGCAGTACAGAGACTGCACGAAGAACTCCCCATAGAATACCATCTCTCTTTCGGAGTGGGTATTCATTACGGTGAAGCGGTTCTGGGATTGGTGGGAACTGAAAAACGCCTAGAATATACGGCTATTGGAGACAGCGTCAACACCGCCAAACGCATCCAGGAAAATTCAGCTGCAAACCAGATATTAATCAGCGAAGCTGCTTATGGTTTAGTCGCCGATAAAATCCTGGTGAATTCGTTGGGCAAAATCCAGATGAAAGGCAAAGCCGAGCCGATGCAGGTATACGAAATCCTGGGATTGAAGAGCTGAGACCTGGTTTATTGAAATTGGCGGTACCGATCAGCAAATAAAGCCGGCGTACCTCCAGTATGCCAGAAGAGAACCGTCGATCCCTTTGTAAGGCTTCCCTTGCTGATCATGTCCAACATTCCAGCAGCGGCGCGTGCTGTATAAACCGGATCAAGCAGGAGCCCCTCAGACCTGGCAAAAGTCCGAATTACATCGACTTCTGACTGCACCAATACCCCGTAACCCGGCCACTGGTAATCTTCATTAACACCGATTTCGGTGGGGGAAATTTCCAGCTTCTCTAATAAGAAATCTCCAGTCTCAACAGCCAGCTTTGCCACACGCTGCGCCAGTATCGTGGCAGTCTCGTCGACGCTGATTCCTAAAATTCGCCCTTGATAGCCAAATAACCGAGCGCCAGCTTCCAGGCCGGCATGGGTGCCCCCAGAGGAGGAGGGGAAAATTATCCAATCCGGATGGATATCTTGAGCCAGCAGCTCCTGGACGGCAAATGCATAGGCGCTCGCCCCGGCAGGGCTTGAACCACCGTAAGGAATCAGGTATGGACGGCGGCCTGAGTCCCATGCCGACTGAAAAGCTTCCTGCAGGTTCTTTTCGCGAGATTCCCACTCCGACCAGATAATCTCGGCGCCGAGTAAACGGTCGAGCAGCAGATTACCCGATGGCTGCTGGTTTTGGTTCGATGGGATATCTTCATCTTTTGGAACAATCAGGACCAGGATGCAGTCAAATCCTAACCGCCGTGCCGCAGCAGCCGTCTGCCGGCAGTGGTTGGATTGTACGGCACCAGTAGTGATTAACGTTTTGGCCCCATTCGCCCTCGCCTCAGCCAGGAGGAACTCGAGTTTACGGGTTTTATTCCCACCAAAAGCCAATCCGGTCTGGTCATCTCGCTTTACAAGCAGCTGGATCCCAAGTTCCGCGGATAAGCGGGGTAAGTGCTCAACCGGAGTCGGCAAGTGCGCAAAACGAAGTCGCGGAATTTCTCTCATCGATCCCTCCGAATGATCTGTTCATTTCAAGCCAGCTGCCTGCGTGTGCGCGATTTTCCGCGCCAGCGCATCCAATCCAGCAATGCAGGCAGAATCTTCGAATATAGGAAATACACAGAATTTCTCAGCGGCAGGTCCCATGCTCCAATATGGCGTACTGTCACTCCACCCAGACCTTCTTTGAAGCGGTACACTCCCCAAAGAGGATCCGTCTCAATAAATTCATCCGGAGCGCCCCACAGATCGTAGATTTTGCACCCGCTGGCTTTAAGGCTTAAGATTGACTCCCACTGCAAAAGATAATTGGGCATTTTCTCTCGATCCTCGGAGCCTGACATCCCGAATAAAAACCAGGCTTTACCAGCGAATCGAAACAAGATCAACCCTGCAATCGCTTTCCCATCCACCTCAGCCAGAAAAACATCTGCCAGGTCACGGGCGAGAAACTTCGACCAAACTTCCTCGTAATAAGCCTGTTCTCGAATCACAAAATCATCTCTCACCGAAGTCTCGAGGTACAGCCGGTAAAGGACCGGAATGTCCTGGATATCCCCCTTCCGGATTTTCACCCCTTTTCGTCCTGCCAGGCGAAGATTGTAGCGGGTCTTTGGTTTCATCCTGGCAAGCAGTTGATCCTGGTCGTTAGAAAGGTCAATTTGGAGAGTGTTTTTAAATTGAACCTGCTCGTGTGAATACCGCCATCCCAAACGCTCGAGAGCGTCTACCACTGCATACCCGGTTTTGTTACCGAGAGAATCCTGCGCAGCTGATAGCCCTGTGCCCAATCGCACATCCGGATCAATTTTGATGAACACCACCCTTCGACTTCGTGCGATACTTTCAAGGTCCTGCAATACCTGTTGGCGCAATGGCATATCTGACCAGTCAAGCATCGGTCCTTTTGGGACGTATAAGAAGCTTAATATTCGGGACGCAACCGGAATCGAAATGCTGCGGGACAAAAGCATGGCTGCTGCTCGTATACTTCCCTGAGGATCCTTCCACACAACCGGCTGACGCTGCCAGCCAAATTGGCTCTTAATTTGACTCCACTCTGCAGTCTGCAAGACATGCGCATGCGGCAGACCGGCGATCAATTCGTCCCAGTGATAATGATCAAGTGCCTCCGGATTGATAAGCTCACAAGAAAAATCAGGCATGAGAACCACCGCTACGCCGAGTGTTCATTTCTTGAAGACCTGACATGCATCCAAATCCGGTAGAAATTGTAGAAAAGGGGGAAATAAACACGGTCCCACGGTCCGACAGCCCGACGCAATTGACCTCCAAATCCGCGCTTGAATCGATACACTCCCCACAATCCGCCGGAATGATTTGAAAACCGGGATTCGAGAACATCATATTCGTGATCCGGAACACCCCACAAATCATAGATCCGGCAGCCTCGCCATCGTGCCCAGCGCATCGCTTCCCACTGCAGCAAATATGCCGGCATCAGATCGCGGTGTACATCCGCTGAGGCGCCATAAAAATACCACGCGCGTGGTCCGCGCGCAAATGCCATCAAATACGCGATCGGTTGCCCATCGAATTCTGCCTGGAATAATTCACATTGACCGATTCGGTGGAAAATCTCATACGCAGCCTGATAATAAGCCAGGCTGTGCACTGGAAACTGATCTCTCTGCCCTGTATTACGCATCAACCGATGAAACGTATCGAGGTCAGCGCTGGTGGAGACAACAATTCCTTTCTTTTGAGCGAGGCGGATATTGTAGCGGGTTTTTTGTTTCATCCGCCCGAGAATGCCGCCCTCTTCATCTCCGATATCAATTAATATAGTACGGGGAGGCTGTATGCTGTGCTTACTTACCCGAAAACCAGCCGGCACAAGCCTGGATGAAGCGTTCGCTGATTCATCAGCAACAACATCTGGTTCCAGCAAATCCGGCTCAACTTTTAGAAATATCGCCCGCCGATCACGGCAAATCGAATCGATTTCCAGCCAAAGCGCCTGCCAGGCCAAACCATTTTCCCGAGATTCTTTCTGACCTACCGGTCCTTTCGGTATGTACCCGATACAAAATCCCAACGGAAGTGACTTGAACAGGATTTGAGCCCCTGACTGTTCAGCCTGCTCGGCTGCAGAAGACCTGGCAATGACATGGACAGTCTCCCATCCATATTTCGACTTCAACTCTCCCCATTGCCTGGTCTGGAGAATGTGCGCCTCAGGAAAGGCCAGAAGGAAATTCTCCCATTCCGCTGCATTAATTTCTGGCATTTATGGAACCATGACTCGTATCAAGGTCATCCGATAGACCTTTCGAGCATTTAAATCTCTAGATGAGCGCTGTCAAATCGGGCGGGGGTGCACTTCGAACTGCCGCACCCGGGATACAATCATCCAGGATTCTTACGATAGCTGCAGGATCACCTTCTCGCGACAGGTGGATCAACTCATCCACCGTACGCATCAGCACCGGCCCAGATAACAGGTCTTCATCCTCCAAAAGGACGATATCCGGATGGGCAGTTGGCTTATATGTAACCCATTGGTCCCACAATTCTTCACTTAACTTCTCTCCTGGGCGGATACCCGTGAAGACGATTTGGATATCTTTTCCTGGTTCCAAACCCGAAAGACGGATTAGATCCTCGGCTAAATCGAGAATGCGCACCTGTTCACCCATGTTCAAAACAAAAACTTCTCCACCGAGTCCCATTGCAGAAGCCTGCAAAACCAGATGAACGGCTTCGGGGATGGTCATGAAATAACGTTTCATGTCGGGGTGTGTGATCGTCAAGGGACCACCCTGTAAAATCTGCCGTTTGAAAATCGGCACCACGCTGCCCCTGCTGCCCAATACATTACCAAAACGTACCACAGAGAAGGGCAAATCAGTCCGGCCAGAGGCGTCCAAAACCAGCATCTCAGCCAGGCGCTTGGTGGCACCATAGACACTCACCGGACGAATGGCCTTATCGGTGGAAATCATGACCATGCGTTCGGAAGTAAAGTTCAGAGATGCTTCGACGATATTTCTTGTACCGAGCACGTTATTGGTTATCGCTTCTTCTATGTTTACTTCCATCATGGGGACATGCTTGTGAGCCGCTGTATGGAAGACCACCTGAGGACGGTGGTTTTCGAATACAGTGTTCAACCGGTCGATATCGCGAACGTCAGCTATCACAGGATGAACTGGCAGCGATGGAAAATTCTCTCCCAATTCCAACAGGGTTTCGAAAATGCTGTTTTCACCGTGTCCCAGGAGGATGAGTGCCTCTGGCATCCAGCGTGCGATCTGACGGCATAGCTCCCGGCCGATAGAGCCACCTGCGCCTGTCACCAGAATTCGCCTGCCTCCCAGGCTCGATCCCACCATCTCGGAATCCATCCGGGTAGGTTCACGACGCAGCAGGTCAGTGATCTCGACATCTCTCAGCCGGCTTACATTGACCTTTCCACCCAGCAGTTCATAGATTCCGGGCATCGTCCGAAATTGAATTCCCCGTGAGCGGCAGACTTCGGTGACGTTCCGAATGACCTGACCGGAGGCGCTGGGAATCGCAATAATCACTTCGTGGATGCGCCTGAGGGTTAATGTGCGTGCCAGGTCGGACAGGGTGCCTACGACCGGAATTCCATGTATTTGCTGCTTGAGCTTGGCTGGATCATCGTCGAGAAATCCAACAGGTTTCAATCGCAGCTGGGTATTCTTCTGCATCTCGCGCACTACCAGGGCGCCAGCGTCACCAGCACCGATGACCAACACCCTCCGCAGACCCCTGGCTGGTTCCTCGGATGGGGAACGGTTCTCAGCCAAAATCCGCAGTGAAAACCTGAACCCCCCGATCAAAACCAGGGTCAATAACCAATCAATTGGAAGGGTGCTGCGGGGAAAATAAGGCAGGATTTGCAGTACACGCAGTAAAACAATCACCAAAGAAACGATTACTGAAGAAGTTGTGATCGCAACAATGATCAGTTTCAGCTCTTTGATGCTTGCATACACCCACAACCGCCGGTATAAACCGAATAATGCAAACACGATGGGCTTTACAACCAGACTGATGGCAATCAGCCAGATTGCCTGGGGAAGGTAATATAAAAAGAGCGGCCCTAGATCCGTCCTCAAAACAAAGCTGCCAATTCCCGCAACCGTTATCAGGAACAGGTCAGCAATAAGAACGATCTCGTTGCGAAACCGCGGATAAAGGCGCATTTTCAACGGCCCCTTAAACCAAAAATAGTGGCGGGCGTCCTCAGGAGGATCAACAATTCCATCGCGAGGGTTCTATGCTTGATGTAATAAAGGTCATATTCAAGCTTCATCATGGTCTCATCGACCGATGAAGCATAGCCAAAATTGATCTGAGCCCAGCCGGTAATCCCTGGCCTGACCAGTAAGCGAGCCCGATAAAAGGGTATCTGCTGCTGATACATCAAAACCAGCTCCGGACGTTCGGCACGCGGGCCTATCAGGCTCATTTCGCCACGCAGCACGTTAAAAAACTGTGGAAGCTCGTCAATGTGAGTCTTTCTCAACAAACGACCAACTCGAGTTGCCCGCGCATCGTCTTTGTTTGCCCAGCGAGGGACGCCGTCGGCCTCCGCATCTTTCCGCATGGTGCGGAATTTCAGAATCGTATACGTGCCCCCGCCTTTACCAGATCGTGTTTGAGTATAAAATATCGGCCACCCATCATCAATTAAGATCAATACACTGATGATTGGTAGCAACAGGACGAAAAATGCTAAGCCAACCAATGCTCCGAAAATATCGATCAGTCTTTTCGACAGCTCGAAGAAAACGCTGGCGCGTGCCTGGTCAGAGAAAGTCCTGAGAATCCAATCGGCTTCCAGAGATTGAATCGGAACCCGACCTAGGATATCTTCATAGGCTGTTTCCATGCGTGTGATTTGAATGCCAGATTCCTGAGCGTCCAATAACGCCTGGAAAAGACAACCTTCCATTTCACCCATTACTGCGACGATAATTTCTGAAACTTCATTCGCCTGGACGATCTTGTGGATTTGATCGCTCGTTCCGATCACCTGGTATCCGTCGATATTCGTGCCTAATTTGCGGTGGTCATCATCGATAATACCGATCAGATCGAAAGGCTTAACTTTCAAAGTATTGATTTTTTTTAATAGTAAAGCTCCGGTTGTACCGCCACCTATCAGCAATACCCGCCGCATAAACTGCCGCGCGGTGAAGATCTGGATATACAGCCACCTCCACGCCAGGGTCAGCACGGCTGCCGCAACTACAAAACTCGCAACCCCACGCCGTGGCAAAGCTGACCGGGGAGGATCTGCATAGTAAAAATAAAGAAGTAAATACAGGGTCAAACCCATTGCAGCGGTGACAGCCACTCCTTGAATTGTACGGCGCCAGTCATTTGCACGGTGGACATCATAGAGCTCGACCATTAATAACAACCAGATTAATGGCAGAAAATAGAACCAGATCGGAACACGTCTTTGCAGGAATTCCAGAGTAGGTCCCAGGAATCTTTCGGTTGACCCCCAATAAAAAAGGGATAATCCCAGGGATAAAACTGCCATAAAGAAGTCGCCGATCATTAGCAAAGACCGCCGCTCGCCAAGGCGCAGCTGCCATAATCGCATGGAAAATTTCCTGCCTGACTTCTTCATTTAGTACTTAAGCTCCAAATAAATGCACTCCCCCAGGAGAAATGCATAGTCGCGATCGCCAGAGGAACGCTAAATATCAACGAGAAATCTTTCTTTTTTATTGCGGAATGGAAACCAGCAGCCAATAATATTATCGAGTAGGAAAGTAATTCTATCACGAATATCCAGGCTGCAAATAACCACGCAAAAGAGAGAAGGAACAGAATAATAAAGCTGAGGATAATCAGGGGTGGGAGAGCCTGTCTCCAGCGGATCGTTTCTGGATAACGGCGGAGCATCCGTGCCTTCCAATATCCATAACGCCAGTATTGTCTCGCCAGCTCACTGAACGAAGCGCGCGCATAATATACAGATTTGATCTCGGGATCCAGCCAGACTTTCCCGCCGGTTTTCCGCAAGCGCACATTGAACTCATAATCTTCATTGGTTAACAGAGTCTCATCAAAATAACCGACCCGTTCGAGCAGCTGTCTGCGAAAAGATCCAAAAGGCACCGTATCAACCAGTTTGGGCTGTTCGGCATACCGGTATAAGGCATCGCCTACTGCAAGCGGATGAGAAGCTGCAGCCGCAATTCCGTGTGCCTGCCAGGTGTCTTCAGCTGGATGTATCTCCCAAACGCCACCCACGTTATCACCTTTCCCTGCCTCGATGGATTGGACGCAGCGCGCAACGTATCCAGGATATGGAACAGAGTGAGCGTCCAGGCGAACGATTATCACGCCAGTCGCTGCTCTGATCGCCAGATTTAAGCCAGCAGGGATAGTCTTTAGGGGATTTTCAACAATCAAAATACGCAGGTCTGGGTGAAATGACATGAATTCCCGAATCCGTTGGCAGGTGAGATCTGACGACATGGCATCCGCAATCACTACTTCCATGTCCTGCACTGGATATGATTGCTCAAGCAGCGCCTGAAGCAAGAGCAGAATCCTGTCCTGTTCATTGCGGCACGGAACAACAACAGAAACAAGTGTCATCAGATCATAATCTCCTCGTGAAACTTGCAGCTGTTCCATAATTGGTACTCTTCTGGCTTGAAGAGTTCTGGCTTTCTGGTTGGGTAAGCGGTAACTGTACGATAAATTCGCAGCCAATACCAGCATATGCGGAGAGATCGATTTCCTGACCTGCTGTACGTACAGCAGGCTTATTTACCACGAATATCGATCCGCCATGAGCCTGAACAATTTCACGCGCAATCGCCAGCCCTAATCCTACACCACGCTGGCTTCCACCGCTGCGCGATTTATCCATCTGGTAAAACCGCTCAAAAACCCTCTCGACTTCTTCAGGTGGGATACCAGGACCACTATCTTTCACTCTGATCTCTATCCATCTATCCATTATTGCACTACCTGCTAATACTTTCCCTCCTGCCGGGGTAAATTTCAACGCATTTTCGATCAGGTTTGAGATAACCTGTTTGAGCTGGTCGGCATCGGCGGTGATCAACACTGGTTTATTAACAATTGATTCGCTTAGTGAGCCACCGACGGGAGCACTGGTTGGAGATGAAGGGATAACTGCTCCACTTTCGAATTTTAGATTCACCTGCAACTTTGCTGCCAGAGGTTCGAATTCCTCGACAACCTCGAGTAATAATTTTTCTGGATCGAACTCGGAATACTCCAATTTTGCCATTCCCGAATCATAGCGAGCCAGCTCCAGCAAATCCAGCACCATGCGATGCATACGCCCGGCTTCATCATAAATCACCGCAGCAGCTTGCGTAACAGCATCCGGTCCTTCTGCGGTACCATCCATAATCGCTTGCGCGAAACCCTGGATTGAAGTGAGCGGAGTTTTCAGGTCGTGGGAAACATTCGCAACAAAATCTTGCTGTGACCTCTGGTAGGCTTGAACGCGATCGCCCATTTCATTGAATGCCCCAGCCAGGTCTTTGACTTCTCGGGGACCTTCCAGCTTGATCCTGCTGAATTTTTTCACAGATATTTCATGCGCCGCTGCAGCCATTCTTTTCAATGGAGCTGAAACCCATTCAGAGATCCATATCGCCATAATCAGCGATAAGAAAAGCGCCAACAGCACCCCCCTCCCGAAAGGAGGTAATATTTCGTCTCGCACCAGCGCCCAGATTGGAGTTCGAATCCGAGGTAAAGCCAGGAGCAAATAATCACCACTTTCTAGCGGGGTGACTACGAATAACCACTGCCTCCTGTTTGAGTCTCGAAAGCTGGTAGTGTTCAAAGAGGAAAATAATGTCCAATCCGGGAGATCAGCAGCCAATCCCAGGCGGGAATCAGCCAGCAGGTCGCCAGTTCCATTGAAATAGGCTGTGCGCACACCCAGCTGCCTGTCAACTCTTTCCGCCGCCTTCTGCACACTTTCTGATGAGCCATTTCCCAGCGCCTGGAAGAAATTAGCACCTCGGTTTACAATCAGCCCAGAAACAACCTTCAAACGCTGCAGCTCGCGCCGGTCAGCAGCCGGATTGCGTATCAAGTAAATAATCAATACGATGCCGGCGATACCAATGACGATACCTGCAACCAGCACATATGTCAGCCAGAGGCGAAAACGCAGGCTCGAAAACATCAGGCTACCAATTTGTATCCAATTCCAATTATCGTTTCGATATGCACCCGGCTGGCAGCCAACTTCTTGCGAAGCAGCCCGATATGGACGTCCACCGTGCGGGTCTGGCCGAAATAATCAAATCCCCAGGCTTTTTCCAATAGCTGCTCCCTGGTGAGAACCAGACCCCTATGTTCCGCTAGGGCGAGCAGTAAATCGAATTCCTGGGCACGCAAATCCACCGCTTGCCCGTTCACACTCGACTCCCGGCTGGCCGGATCGATAACCAGGTCCCCAACATGAATGGCAGCTGTGCTTTGTGAAGCCGCATGATCAGACCGTCTCAATATCGCTTTCACCCGCGCCACCAGCTCGTGGGGATTGAAGGGTTTAGTCATGTAATCATCGGCTCCCAGTTCCAGACCCAGGATTTTGTCGATATCCTCATCCCTGGCAGTCAACATGACCACCGGTACCGGGTTGCCTCGCGAACGCAGCTTCCGGATTACATCCAGCCCATCAATTTCCGGAAGCATGATATCCAGGATAACCAGCGCGGGTTTCTGAGATTCCACCGCTTCCAGAGCGGATTTTCCATTTGATCTTGAATCAACCCGGAAACCCTCCCGTTCAAGATACAGGCGCGCTAACTGGACGATGTTCGGCTCATCGTCGACGACCAGGATTAATTCCCCAGACATGCGACAGCTTCGATTTCCACCAGCCCGTTCTTGGGAAGAGCGGCGACTGTTACAGTCGATCGCGCTGGAAAATCTGCCGTAAAGAATTCAGCATACACAGCATTCACTTCCCCAAAATCCATCATATTTCTCAAGAAAATTGTGGTCTTAAGTACATTACCCAGCGATGACCCGGCGCTTTCCAGGATATTCTTCAGATTATTCAATGCCTGGCGCGTTTCCACTTCCACTCCTCCGGAAACGATGTTCCCAGTTAATGGATCCAGGCCAAGCTGGCCAGCGGTAAAAACTAAATCGCCAAAACTCGCGGCCACAGAATATGGGCCGATAGCCTGGGGTGCTTTTGGAGCTGTCACAATTCTTTTTGCAGCCATTAGTTTTCCTTTTTCTGTCTCAATCTCTTCGCTAAAAAAATCTTCGGAATTCCAATTTTGTAACAAAGGTGATTATTCATTTAAATTCTAATAGAAGTCGAAGAAATGGTCAAACAAGTTGATTTCACCCACGAAGCAGACGGATATTCACAACTGAGAGCCACTTGATGCTTCAGGTCACAAAACGATGTTAACCAGCTTGCCTGGAACCACGATCACTTTACGCGGCGAATTTCCTGCCAGGATTTTCTGAATCACCTGGCTCGCCAGAGCCAGCTTTTGCGCCTCGTCCTGCTCTATTCCAACTGGCACGGTAATACGGTCGCGGACCTTTCCGTTTACCTGGATTACCAGCGTGACCAGCTCTTCAGCAGCAGCAGCCTGGTCGACTTCCGACCAGGACTGATTATGAATGGAAAACGGCTTTCCGGCTGCTGCCCACAGTTCTTCGGCCATGTGCGGCGCAACTGGCGCCATCATCCGCAGATAGATATCCAGGGTTTCTTCCCATTCTGGCGTACCTGCTGCGCCATTTTCGCGTGCCCTGTACATCTCATTCAACAGCTCCATCAAGGCAGACACGATGGTGTTGAACTCGAAGGTTTCGAAATCATGTGTCACCTGCCGCAGGGCCTGGTGTAAGCTGCGTCGAAGATTTCGCAGGGTTTCTGGATTGGGTTTTCGCCGCATGGCCGGTTCGTTATACAGTGCCCATACCCGCCGCATCCAGCGTGCTGTTCCTTCGATACCACTGCTGTTCCAGGGGCCCCCCATATCCCAGCGGGCAAAGAACATCAAATAAGCTCGCACAGTGTCTGCTCCATACCTGCCAACCAGCTCATCCGGAGAGACTACATTGCCGCGGCTCTTGGACATCTTTTCCGTATCTTCTCCCAGGATAATGCCCTGGTTGCGCAGCTGCAGCATCGGCTCCGATCCCTTCATCACACCCATATCTCTCCCTGCTTTATGAAAGAACCGGGTATAAATTAGATGCATGGTGGCGTGTTCAATTCCCCCGGTGTATGTATCCACAGGCATCCAATATGCATATTCTTCAGGATCAAAAGGACCGTTCTCGAAATCTGGACTCAAGTACCGCAGATGATACCAGGATGAGCACATAAAAGTATCCATGGTATCAGTCTCGCGCACCGCAGGCTGGGAACAAATTGGGCAGGTTGTATTTTTCCAGCTGGGGTGCAGTTTCAGAGGGCTTTCGCCGGTGGGGAGCCATTCCACATCGTCCGGAAGCAGCACAGGCAGCTGTTCATCTGGAACGGGAACCGCTCCATGCTCCTGGCAGTAAATGATGGGAATTGGCGCACCCCAATAACGCTGCCGCGAAATCAGCCAATCGCGGAGCCGGTAAATAACAGCAGTTTTACCAATCCCCCTGGACTGCAGCCATTCAGTGACCTTTGTCTTGGCGGTCTCACCAGGTGTACCGCTAAATTCACCCGAATTGATCATCGTGCCGTAACCAGCGTGATAAAGGGCATCCCGGTAAAATTCCTGGCTCCACAGCAATTCCATCAGGGTTCGGAAACTACCCAATCCCGGATCGGCCTGCCGACATTTTTCCAGGATCTTTCTTTCACTCTCGGCCGAATCCCAGGATATGTCGCCTTCAGAAAACAGGAAAGACCATTGAGTGCCAACGATTTCGATTTTCTTTCCCGGCAGGATATGATGATGTACCAGCTCGCGAAAAGTTTGAATATCATCCGGTGGGATGGTCAAATAGAAATCACCCTGTTGTTCGAGGACGACGATATTCGTTTTCTGCAGCGCATCTTTCCAGCCCGGACTCAGGCTACCCTGATGGACAATCGACTTTGTTAAGAGATCCGACCGGTCGATTACTGGCAGGATAGGCAACCCAAATTTCAATGCAAAGGCAAAATCACGCTCATCGTGTGCGGGCACCGCCATGATCGCGCCTGTTCCGTAGGTCATCAGTACGTAGTCGGCAATCCAAACCGGGATGCTTGCACCATTGACCGGGTTAATCGCGTACCCGCCGGTGAAGACACCGGTCTTTTCCTTGTCGGTGGCTTCACGCTGGATGTCGCTTTGGCGCTCTGCCTGCCTGACGTATCCCTGCACCGCCGACCGCTGGTCAGACGTGGTAATTCTCTCAACCAGGGGATGCTCCGGGGCCAGAACCATGAAAGTCGCACCCCATAATGTATCCGGACGCGTGGTGTACACCTCCAGCGGATCGCCCTGCTCCACCTTGAAAATCACGCTGGCGCCTTCCGACTGCCCAATCCAGTTGGTTTGCAGTAGCCTGACGCGCTCCGGCCAGTCCAGGCTGGAAAAATCCTGCAATTCCTGGGCGTAGTTCGTAGTGCGGAAGAACCACTGCTCCAGGTTCTTTTTGATTACCGGTGTCCCACAGCGCTCGCAGTGGCGGTCGTCACCCCACACCTGTTCGCGTGCCAGGGTGGTATTGCAGTGCGGGCACCAATCTACTGCAGCTTCCTTGCGGTAGGCCAGGCCATTTAGAAACAATTTAAGGAAGAACCACTGTGTCCATCTGTAATATTCCGGGTCAGCGGAGACTGCCTCTCGCCGCCAATCGAACATTGCACCCATGCTGCGCAGCTGCTGGCGCATGCGGTCGATGTTGGCATAGGTCCATTTTCGAGGATGGATGCCGTGTTTGATGGCGGCATTCTCGGCCGGCAAACCGAACGCGTCGAATCCCATCGGGAACATAACGTTAAAGCCGCGCATGCGCTTGTAGCGGGCCCGAGCGTCTGACGGTGTCATGGCGTACCAGTGGCCGATATGCAGGTCACCAGAAGGGTAAGGAAGCATGGTCAGGGCGTAATGTTTTGGCCTTCCAGGCTTGATATCAGAATGATAAAGCCCGGTTTTTTCCCAGCGCAATTGCCATTTCAGCTCAATTTCTGCCGGATTATATTGCCGCAATTCATTCATATTTTCTCCATCCGTATTTACGAATCGGATTTTTACAGAATGACTAATGTGTAACAATATTCACGACTTTACCAGGAACCAGTATCACCTGGGCAACGACCCGTCCATGGAGGTGCAGGCGAATGCGCTCCTGGGATAAAGCCAGTTCTTTAATCTCATCTTGCCCTGCATCCAATGCCACTTCGATCACCTCCCGCACACGCCCATCGACCTGCACGGGGATTTGAATGATCTCATCGCGCGCCAGCTCCCCGTTCCAGGTTGGCCAGGTCTGTTGGTGTACACTCCCCGCATGACCGGTGCGGTGCCACAATTCTTCGGCGATATGCGGAACTGCGGGAGCCAGCAGCACCAGGAGCGTATCCAGCGCCTGGTGGTAAGTGCCAGTTCTCCACGCCTCCGCCTGGTAGCTGTCATACAAAATGTTTACAAACTCCATCAAGGAAGAGACCATGGTGTTGAAGCGAAATCTCTCGATCCGCTCTTCCACCCTCCTGATTGTTTTATGCAACATCCTTAGCAAATTGGCATCTTCCCTCGAGTAACTTTCACCTGCCAAGAAAGTGTTGGAATATAAAACCCACAGGCGGTTGAGAAACCGCCATGATCCGCTGATACCTTCAGTGCTCCAGGTAATATCCTGCTCAAAAGGTGCCATGAACAGCTCGTATAAACGCAGGGCATCTGCTCCGAAAGAAGCCACCGTGCTGTCAGGAGTAATCACATTGCCGCGCGACTTGGCCATGCGCTGGCCGTCTGGCGCCAGCAGCTGTCCCTGGTTCAACAACCTGGCAAACGGCTCACGAAACAGGACTAAGCCCGCATCAGCCAGGACCATCGTCCAGAATCGAGCATAAAGCAGATGCAGCACAGCGTGCTCGGCTCCGCCAACATAGAGATCGACCGGCATCCAGTACTTCACCGCCTCCGATGTAAAGGGCGCTGAGCTCTCATGCGGGCTGGTGAAACGTAAGAAATACCACGAAGAATCGACAAAGCCGCCCATGGTATCGGTCTCGCGCAGTGCGGGCTCATTGCAGCTCGGGCAAGAGGTGTGCAAGAATTCCGCCTGTCGGGCTAAAGGCGAGCGTCCGCTGCCGTCCGGCTGGAAATCTTCCATCGGCGGCAGTAATACGGGCAGCTGTTCTTCGGGCACTGGCACCTCACCACAGCTCTGGCAGTAAACGATCGGAACAGGCGTGCCCCAATAACGCTGCCGGCTGATCAGCCAGTCGCGCATGCGGTAGTTGACTCTCGGCCCTCCGGCACCAAGCTCTGCCAGCAAGGTGCCTATCCTACTCGACGCTTCCTGGCTGGATAACCCTGTGAAATCCCCGGAATTCACCAACATGCCATTGCCGGTGTAAGCATTCGCCAGGCCACCCTCCCCAGAATTTTCACCCGGCGGGAGGACTACCACGCGCACCGGCAGGTTAAACTGGCGGGCGAATTCCAAATCACGCGGGTCGTGCGCCGGCACACCCATCACTGCTCCGGTACCGTACCCGGGCAGGACATAATCCGCAACGAAGACCGGGATCATCTCGTTGTTGATTGGATTAACGACATATCCACCCGTGAAAATTCCGGTTTTTTGCCGCCTTTCTTTCATGCGCTCGATTTCGCCCTGGCGTTTGGCCTGTTCGATGTACACCTCCACCTGTTGGGCATTTTCAGGAGCGGCTATCTTAGAAGACAGGGGATGTTCGGGTGCCAGGACGAAGAATGTGGCTCCGAACAGCGTGTCCGGCCGGGTTGTGAAAACTGGCACAGCCACTCCACCCTTAGTGCGGAAGACGATCTCACAACCTTCCGAACGGCCGATCCAGTTGCGCTGCATGGCTTTGATGGATTCTG